>Ga0209972_10000162_pt1 | contig 64921 bp, 87 predicted proteins | sample NOAtaG_7_FD_187302 | JGI IMG/M metagenome (GOLD analysis project Ga0209972, IMG submission 187302) | Freshwater lake microbial communities from Lake Erie, under a cyanobacterial bloom - NOAA_Erie_Diel1S_2200h metaG (SPAdes) (version 2) | ecosystem: Environmental > Aquatic > Freshwater > Lake ... | reverse complement strand
TACGTCTACAACCCGCAAGCAGCGCCCACCAGCACGGCCTACTACGGGCCGAGGTTTGACTACAACCCGACGACGCTGGCGGCTAACGGGCTGCTGATTGAGCAACAGTCGACGAATTTGCTGACGTACAGCGAGGACTTCAGCAATGCGGCGTGGACAAAGGGCAACGCATCCATTACCGCGAATGCGACTACCGCACCTGACGCAACTACAACAGCGGATAAACTAGTCGAAAACACGGCGTTTGCAGAACATTTGGTTGTTCAAAGTGGTTTGGGGACAGGCAGTAAAACTGCATCTATTTACTTTAAAGCCGCTGAAAGAACGAAAGCATACATTTACTTTTTCAACGCAACAGATGGCGTTGTTGTGTCATATTTTGATTTGTCTGCCGGCACTGTTATTAGCGGCGCTGGGGTCATTACATCTGTTGGCGGTGGTTGGTATAGATGCTCTTTAAGCAGAACCGCAACTGCAAGCGACGGTCTTTATTTTGGGCCGTGCATCAATGCTGGTGCAACTGGATACACTGGCGACGGCACCAGCGGGGTGTTTCTCTGGGGCGCTCAACTAGAAGCAGGCTCCTTTGCTACATCGTACATCCCCACAGTAGCCTCCCAAGTCACCCGAGCAGCGGACAATGCGTCGATGCTGGGGGATAACTTTGCGACTTGGTATCGGCAGGATCAGGGGACGGTGGTTACTGAGTTTTCAACCATGATTGGGTCTACTGCCACAGGGGTTGTTTTTGGAGGCGGTTCGCAGGTATTCCAAACCCGCATAGAAAGCGGCCTTGCGCGTTCAAGCATTCGCGCTGTAGCGGATCTAATTACAAGCACGGGTCCGTCTGTAACTGTACCGGGAACAAACAAAGTTGCGTCTGCTTATCTGACGGGCAGCAATGCAATTTCTGCCAATGGCGGCACTGCCGTAACTTCTACCGTGGCTTTTTCAGCAGGGGCGGGCACTCTGGTGGCGCTTGGTTTTGATGGTTTTTCAAACAATAACTACATCAATGGGCGATTGCGCTCCATCAGCTACTACAACCAACGCCTACCCAACGCAACTCTTCAGGCAATAACACAATGACCGACACCGTTGACACGCTAGAAGCACCTCCCGAGGTGCTTGCTGAAGCCCCAGCAGAGCCCATCGTCACCGAGGGCTACTGCGACTACATGGTTGTTTTTGCTGATGAGGAAGAGGCCTATTCGGTCCTGTACGACTCAGCCACTGACGACGAAGGCAACGTGACGCTGACGCCCAAGTTCACTGCGGTGGACATGATCGGCACGATCTACGAGCCTGCGCCTGATCCGGTGCCTGAGAACTACAAGCCACTGCCGTACACGGGCTACCACGCCAACGTGCGCAACATCGGCCCAGCGCCTGAGCTGGATGTGTTCTTGGTAACACCACCTCCCGTAACCCCCCTTCGCGTGTGGGCTTAATATGGCTAAGTCACTCGCTTGGCAGCGCAAGGAAGGCAAGGCAGAATCAGGCGGGCTAAACGCCAAAGGCCGTGCCAGCTACAACAAAGCCAACCCCGGCAAGCCTGGGCTGAAAGCGCCCCAACCCGAAGGTGGCCCCCGCAAGAAGTCATTCTGCGCCAGAATGACCGGAATGAAGAACAAGCTGACTTCTGAGAAGACAGCCAAAGACCCAAACTCTCGTATCAACAAAAGCCTGCGGGCATGGAAGTGTTGAGATGGAAGCCACAATACTTTGGAACCTCGTCCTGACCATCCTAATCGGTGCAGTGGCGTTCTTCATGTCTTCCAAATTCCGGGAGCTTGACCGCATCTCCATCCTGCTCAACCGCACGCGGGAAGAGATTGCCCGTGACCACATCACACGGTCTGAGTTCCGGGCTGACATGAAAGAGTTGCTGGAGCGCTTTGACAGGATCGAAGCCAAGCTGGATACTCTGCGGAGCAAGCAAGTTGCCAGTTAAATCCGATGCTCAGCGGCGTCTGATGTACGCTGCGTTGAAAGATCCAAAGGGCACAGGCATCCCCCGTAGCGTTGCCGAGAAGTTTGTCGGGCCGAAGGCCCATAAGGAGTCCGAAATGAAAAAGCCGATGCCTGCTTTCCTGATGAAGGGCAAGAAGGACGACAAGAAGAAGCCCGCCAAGAAGATGATGGGCGGCGGCATGGCCTACGCCAAGGGTGGCGGCATCGAGTCCAAGGGCAAGACCAAGGGCACGAAGATCAAGATGGCAATGGGCGGCAAAGCCTGCTGAGGAGCAATCATGGACTACGCAGCCGAATCTAAGCGCGAAGTTAAGTCACTGAGAAGCCGCCACCCCGAAAAACCTCCTGCTGGCATCCGCGCAGAACTGGACGCCATGAAGCAAGAGAAGGCCAACGAAGCGGGCATGAAGGCTCACGAAGGCCGGAAACTTGCCAAGGGCGGCTCTGTAAAGGGCGGTGGTTGCGAACAGCGTGGCCTTCGCAAGTGCAAGGTGATCTGACATGAGCCGCAAGTGCGCCCCGCTTGAGCAACGCTTTTGGACAAAAGTTGCGGTGAAAACCGACGATGTTTGCTGGGAGTGGACAGGTGCACTTACGCGCTCAGGTTATGGCTGGGTGCACACATCTGCCGGTGCAAGAGCGGCGCAAAGAGTTGCAGCTTTGCTTGCTGGTTTGTTAGGTAGCTTAGATAACCCCCTGCATGTTTTGCACAAATGTGATAACCCGAAATGCTGCAATCCTAAGCATTTGTTTTTAGGAACAAATCTAGATAATGTTGCGGATAGGGTTTCCAAAGGGAGAAGTGGTAGTAGACCGCTTTATGGGCAAGCAAATGGGGCGTCAAAACTAACAGACATGCAAGTGCGGCAAATACGTGGAATGTACAAGTTTGCAAAGTTTAGCCAATCGCAGCTTGCCAAAATTTTTGCCGTCAATCAGCCGCACATCAGTAGAATTGTTAGTGGCGCTCGCTGCGGAGGTGTACTTTGATCGCAAGTCGTGGCATGGGAGCCATCCGCAAGGGTGTGGTGAAGAAGCGCCGTGACAACACCGACTTTTTGGAAGGTGGCAAGCGCCATGCCCGCAGGGACAACACAGACTTTACTGAGTACGCCGAAGGTGGGGAAGTTGGCCTCTACGCCAACATCAATGCAAAGCGTAAACGCATTGCCGCTGGATCAGGTGAGAAGATGCGTAAGCCGGGTTCTCCCGGCGCTCCTACTGCCAAAGCCTTCAAGCGTTCTGCGCTGACAGCAAAGTAAGCCATGACCACATCCGGCACCACTACGTTTAATCTCGACCTCAACGAGGCTGTTGAAGAAGCCTTTGAGCGTTGTGGTGCTGAGTTGCGCACGGGCTACGATCTCCGTACTGCAAGACGTAGCCTAAATCTTCTCTTTGCAGATTGGGCGAACCGTGGCATCAATATGTGGACCATTGAGCAGGGCCAACAAGTCCTGACTCCTGGCACCAATACCTACACGCTGCCCGCCGACACGGTGGATTTGATTGAGCATGTGATCCGCACGGGTGCGGGCTCTGCATCTACGCAGACGGACTTGACCATCACGCGCATCAGTGTTTCTACCTACTCGTCTATCCCGAACAAACTGCAGCAGGCAAGGCCAATCCAAATTTGGATCAACCGCCAAGGCCCTGCTCCGCAGTTCACGGTGTGGCCTACGCCTGACAATTCGCAGACGTATACGCTTGTCTACTGGCGGCTTCGCAGGATTCAGGACGCTGGTGCGGGCGGGACGTACACACAAGATGTACCGTTTAGGTTCATCCCTGCTTTGGTATCGGGACTTGCCTACTACCTGTCCATGAAGATCCCCGGCGCGATGGAGCGCATGCAGGTGCTGAAAGAGCAATACGATATGGCGTGGGATCTGGCTAGTTCCGAGGACAGAGATAAGAGTGCTGTCCGGTTCGTCCCGCGTCAACAATTCATATCATGAGCAACCGCTTCGCAAATGGTGCTAAGGCCTTCGGGTTTTGCGATTATTGCAATTTTAGGTTTCCACTAAAGAGGCTTAAAAACGAAGTCGTAAAGACCAAACAAACGCAGATCAAAGCGTGTCCTCAATGCTGGTCGATGGATCATCCGCAGTTGCAGCTTGGCATGTACCCGGTCAGCGACCCAATCGCCATACGAGATCCGCGTCCAGACACGAACACTTGGTACTCGTCTGGTGTGACTGCTACGGGCTCGTTCGGCGGGGGTAGCCGGGTGATTGAGTGGGGCTGGAACCCGGTTGGTGGGTCCAGAAGTTTTGATGCCGCCTTGACGCCAAATGCCTTGGCACCAAGTGGTTTAGTAGGTACAGTCACCGTTATAACGGCATAGGAGCCATGATGGAAAAAGCAATGCGTAAGGTTGCCAAGCAAGAAGTTGGCAAGCACGTGAAGGCCATGCACAGCAAGGGCTTCAAAAAGGGTGGTCCCACCTCTGAGGACCGCATGCGCCTGGGCAAGAATATGTCCCGCGCCATGAACCAGAAGACGGGGTGAGCCATGGGCAAGATCACAAAGCTGCCGCCTGCCAAGCAGGCATACCCCCAGGAAGCCGAGAACCCTCGGGACCTCTGCATGGTGGTGAACAACATCTCCAAGCATCCTGCTCCATCCGCCAAAACTTCCGGCATCAAGCAGCGTGGGTCTGGTGCTGCTACGCGGGGCTTCATGTCTCGCGGGCCGATGGCGTGAGGTGAGCCTTGGACTACGCTGCGCTCAAGGTTGCCTGCGAGGATTACGTCGAGAACACGTTCTCGGCGACTGACTTTGCCACAATGACGAAGTTGGCAGAGCAGCGCATCTACAACTCTGTTCAGCTTCCGGCGCTTCGGAAAAACGTTACTGGTACGTTGACGTCTGGCAATCAGTACCTGTCCGCGCCGACAGACTTCTTGTCTGTCTTCAGTCTTGCAGTCATTGATGCTTCAGGAAACTACGAGTATCTGCTGAACAAGGATGTGAACTTCATCCGCTCCGCGTTTCCTAACCCGTCCACGACGGGTACTCCAAAGTACTACGCGCTGTTTGGCCCTGACTCGTCAAATTTGACGGAGTTGACGTTCATCCTTGGGCCGACGCCCAGTGCGAATCTGTCAGCAGAACTGCACTACTTCTACTACCCGGTCAGCATTGTCACTGCCGGTACGTCTTGGTTGGGCGACAACTTTGACTCCGTGCTGTTCAACGCGGTGCTGGTCGAGGCTGCTCGGTTTATGAAGCAGGAGCCTGACATCGTGGCCGATACGGACAAGCAGTACGTGCAGTCCCTGACGCTGCTGAAGAACCTGGGTGATGGCAAGAACCGTCAAGATGCCTACCGCAGTGGGCAGGTAAGGACACAGGTGATCTGATATGGCTATCGTTCAAACGATGACCACCAGCTTCAAAGCGGAGCTATTCACGGGCACCCAGGTTTTTGGTACGGACACGTTCAAACTTGCCTTGTACACTTCTGCTGCGGATCTAGGCGCTGCGACCACGGTCTATTCCTCAACCAACGAAGTGGCTGCAAGCGGGTCATACGTTGCTGGTGGCGGGACGCTGACAGGCGTAACAGTGGCAAGTTCTGGCACTACCGCTTGGGTGACGTTTGACAATATCTCATTTACCTCTGCGACCATCACGGCCCGAGGAGCGTTGATATACAACTCCAGCAAGGGAAATAAATCTGTCGCGGTGCTGGACTTTGGGCAGGATAAGTCCTCCTCTAGTAGTACGTTTACCGTCCAGTTCCCTGTTGCAAATGCAACCAACGCAATCATTCGTATCGCGTAAGGAAATACCATGTCCATGACCAACGCCGCCGAAGCGGCACTTCTCGACCTTCTGTTCCTGAACGTCGATTGGGCGAACATCGGGGACGCCGCTGGCCTGCAGAACTCGGCTACGGCAGGCTCGTTCTTTATTAGCTTGCACAGCGCAGACCCTGGAGAGGCGGGCAACCAGAGCACCAACGAGATCAGCTACACCGGCTACGCCCGCGTGGCTGTGAACCGCACCGCAGGCGGCTGGACGCGAACGGTGTCTACCATTGCCAACACCGCGCTGGTGCAGTTCGGTCAATGTACGGCGGGCACCGCCACGGCCACACATTTCGGCATCGGCACGGACTCCAGCGGCGCGGGCAATCTGCTGCTCAAGGGTGCGCTGAACAGCAGCCTGTCGATCAGCAACGGCATCCAGCCGCAGTTCGCTGCCGGTGCCATGACCGCCACCGTGGACTGATGTGACTCTGCGGTACTTTTGCGCCCACTGTCTGCGAGGCCTTGAGCTTGTGGACAACGAGGTGCAACAGTGCCCGGAGCACCCAGATGGCGCGGTGGATTGGCATGTTGAGGTGACACCCGATGTCGCTGAATAGCGTTCGCGTGCTGGGCGATGCTGCGGATGGCAGCAACACTTGGCAGTCATTCTTCTACAAGACCACAGGCCCCAACGTCGGCGGGCGCTGGGTGGACACCTCGGTGGGTTCGGGCATCCCGGTCTATCAGGCTTACGTCGGCTCACAGTTCCAGGCCACACCTGTCTACGGCGAGGGCAACCGGGGCATCTACGCCGGGCCGACGCCGCCAGTCGGGCTGACCAAGTACCTGCACGCCATGTCCATCGGCACAGCGGGCGTGGGGGTGCCGTCGCACTTCATGCTGTGCGACTACCTCATGTTCTACCCGCTGGTTGACGGCGACGATGCCGACCCGCAGGCGATGGACAACGCGCTCACGCTGCCCAGATACATGGATGGCCATGGCGTGAGGCTGATGTGCGTGATTGCAACGCCGACTGCAAACTCGGTGCAGTGCACGGTCAACTACACCAACAGCAATGGTGTGGCGGGTCGCATAGTGACCTTCGGGGTCACTGCATCGGGCAACATTGGCCTGATCGGCAACACAGGCAGCGACAGCATCGTAAGCACGGCGGTGAGCCCGTTCGCGCCCCTGGCTAATGGCGACAAGGGCATCCGGTCGATTGAAAGCGTCACCTTCTTGGGTGGTGCGGGTGGGTTTGTGAACTTCGTGCTGGTCAAGCCGCTGGCGCAGATTCAGATCTTCGAGGCCAACACACAAGCCGAAAAGACGTTCTTCAATCAGAACGCCAACGTGCCTGAGATCAAAGAAGGCGCGTATCTGAACATGATCGCGCTGTTGAACACAACCAACTACACCCCCCTGCGCGGGTGGGTGCAATTTGTCTGGGGATAAAGCATGCCTTTCTCATCGATGGATGATCTGATCAACGAGATGACCAGCGGCAAGTTCAGTCGTGCCGACTGGAACAAGCTGACAGGCGCTGCCGCCTACGCGGCGGGCCGGTGGTATGACATGAGCAACCTGAACGGCACTCCCGTGGCAAACGCTTGGGCGGGCACTGCGCTGGCGTGGCGCACTTGCGATGAGGCCACGGGCAACGGCACGCAGATCTTCGGCATCCCGCACGGTGGCAACGTCAGCCCGGACACCAAGCACATCCTGAACGTCTCGGCAGTGACGGCGGTGGCCACGGGCGTGCCTGCACAACTGATGCTGGTGGACCTGCAAGGCTACTGGCCCGGCATCAGCAACAACAGTGCTGTGGCTCAGACGCTGACGGGCACGCCGAGCCTGCGCTACACCAACGGGGCCGGGTGCCGACTGTTCTGGGTGCAGACCGCCGCAGCGGGTGCCACGGCCCAAAACATCGCGCTCAGCTACAGCAACACGGTGCCGACTTCGGGCAGGGCGCTGCCGGTCACAGTCGCCATGACTGCCTCGGCGATTGCAGGCCACATCAGCCACTCCGGCACTGCGGCCAACAACTACGGGCCGTTCCTGCCCCTGGCGTCCGGCGACACAGGCGTGTCCAACGTGGCCTCGGTCACCATGTCCGCCGCAAACACCGGCACCGGGGCGCTGTGCCTTGCGCGGCCTTTGCTGACCTTGCCGATCACGACAGCCTCGGTGGCGGGCGAGCGCGACCTGTTGAACCAGATCCCGAGCCTGCCCCAGGTCAAAGACGGCGCGTGCTTGGTGTGGCTGTACTTCGCGGGCGCGGCCACGGCGGCGAGCACCAACTTCTACGGCTCGCTGGAGATGGCGTGGGGCTGAAGCAGAACACCACATTGCTGGCTCAGATGCCGCTGCGCCACCTCGGGGGCGCGGTGGGCACGCTGCGCCCGATGTGGGGCCGCACGGATCTGCGCAACCAGTCCGTGGGCCAGGGCATCCCGTCCAAGCTGGCGGGCATCCCCTCCGGGCACCTCGCGCCATCGTCGTGGGTGCTACCGTACAAGCCGGGGGCGATGTCGTCGTTCACCAATCTGGTGGTGACGGTCACGCCGGGGCTGCTAAATCTTGCGGCTGGCGTTAATATTAACGGCTCTACGACGGTCACGATTACTGTCAACCCGGCAGACGGGCAACTGATCGTCTCGGCGGTCGGCAACGCCTCCATCACGTTCAACCTTGCGGCCAACTTGGCCGGCGCTCTGTCGGCATCGGGCAGCACAGCAGTCACGTTCACGGTCAACAACGCCACGCTTGGGGCCATCGTTGACGCTGTCGGCGCCACGCTGGTGCAGTTCTCGGCTAGCGCCACGCCACGCGCCACGGGCAACCTGTCGGGCGACATCACGCCGTTTACAGAACTCAGCCCGCAAAATTTAGCGGCGGCGGTATGGAGTGCTTTGTCCAGCGCATACAACGACCCCGGCACGATGGGCGAGTTGCTAAACTCTGCGGGTACGGCGGCTGATCCACTGCTAGGTATCGTAGAAGGCACTCTGACCTTGCGTGACGTTATGCGGCTATTGCTTGCGGTCAATGCTGGAGATGCCACTGGTTTGGAAGGGAGCACAATGGTGTTCCGCAGTGTTGACGGCGCGACTATCCGAGTGCAGGCTTCTTACACAACCGGTACAAGAGACGTAACAACTTTGAACCCGACATGAGTTACGCAGGCACTTACTTCGGCAGCTACTTCGGTAGTTACAACGGAGCAGTTTCCTCTGGTACAAGTGTCATTGTTCAGGTTATTGGAGTTCAAGCCCAAGGTTTCATTGGGAATGTCTCTGTCACTACGGCACTGTGGAACATCATTGATGACACGCAGATCCCAAATTGGCAGATTGTTGTAAATACGCAGACTTCATCGTGGGGCAATGTTCCAACACCGCCAGCTCCGGGCTGGGCAGATGTGCTGAGCACGCAGAGTCCAAACTGGCAAAGTTCCTTTACGGCATCGGGCTCTTGGATTACCATCCCATCTGGGCAAACGCCTAACTGGCAACTGATATTAGACGCCCAATCACCGGGGTGGGCAGCGGCAGGGACGATTCAAACACCGGGATGGACCGCAGCGGGAACAAGTCAAACGCCGGGATGGTCGGTAGTGCCCGATACGCAAGCCCCTGCATGGGCGCAGATCTCTAACCCCCAGTCTCCGAACTGGCACTAAATCATGGCTTCATACACCACAAGTCTTCGGCTGGTCCAGCCTAATACCGGGGAGTACTCTGGTACGTGGGGCACCCAGGTCAATACGGGCTTGACGGCGCTGGTGGACACCTCCATCGCGGGGACCGCCACGATTACCATGACGGCAGCGGACTACACGCTGTCCTCAAACAACGGCGCAACCGACGAAGCGCGGGCGATGGTGCTGAACCTGACGGGCTCCCCTGGACTGGCGCGAAATGTGATCTGTCCTGCGGTCAGCAAGGTTTACATCGTCTTCAACAACACGGGCTTTGCACAAACGCTCAAGACCTCTGCTGGGTCTGGGATCTCGGTCCCCAATGGGTCCACGGCCTTTCTGCGTTGCAATGGCACAGACGTAGTAACGGCGACGAACTACTTTGGCTCCCTGACGCTTGGCTCAGCGCTGCCCGTAGCTTCTGGTGGTACGGGAGCAGCCACTCTGACTGGCGTTCTCAAAGGCAACGGCACTTCGGCGTTCACTGCCGCTACTGCGGGCACTGACTACGTGGCCCCCGGAACAGCCACAACTTTCACGGCAACGCAAACCTTCAGTGGTTCGTCCAGTACGTTGGCTACTGTCTTGACGGACGCCGCAGAAGTAGTGACGATTTCCGCCACGGCGGCAACGGGTACGATCAACTACGACATCACCACGCAGTCGGTGCTGTACTACACCACGAACGCCTCGGCCAACTGGACGGTGAACTTCCGCGCCAGCAGCGGCACAAGCCTGAACACGGCGATGAGCACGGGGCAGAGCGTGACGGTGGCGTTCCTTGTTACCCAAGGAACCACGGCGTACTACAACAGTGCAGTGCAGGTGGATGGTGCTTCGGTAACGCCGAAATGGCAGGGTGGCTCCGCACCAACGGTGGGTAACGTATCAGGTATTGACGTGTACGCCTACACAATTATTAAAACGGGGGCAGCAGCTTTCACCGTTTTGGCCTCTCAAACGAGGTTTGCATAATGCCGTTAATCGGTACTCGTGGTGTCGCCTCATCAAGAGGAGTTGGGTTTCTATCCGTTGCTAATATCGGTGGCCCGTATTGGATTGGCTCTATCTCATCTTATAACTATTATATTTTTACCACCGTAGACTACGACGGTAACGTGTACTTATTGGCATCAAGTCCCGGATTTCCATATGATGTCTATATTATAAAATACAATTCTATCGGTGTATTACAGTGGCAAAAAACTTGGAATACTACAGTTTCTGGGTTTAGTGGCGTCCACGGCCTTTCATTTTTTGACGTTGACAATAACGGCAATATTTACTTTTCTACATCCATACCCGAGATCTCAACAGGCGCTCTTGGTTTTGCAATAGTTAAACTTAACTCTTCTGGTTCAATAGTTTACAATAACTTTGTACAACAATACTTTTTAGGGTCCCAAGGTGGTTTTTTAGATAAAGCGACAGGGGAGGTTTATATCGTAGGGAAATCAGGACCTACGCAAGAGCTAGGATTTTTTATTAAATTCAATGCGTCGGGCGTGGAGCAAACTAGTTTCGAAACAACAGCATATGTAGGAAGCCATTATCTGTCAGGTGTAGTTCTTGACAGCTCTAAAAATATCTACGTTGGAGGCTGGGACAACGGGGGTACTTACGTTTCAAAGTACAACACTAGCGGTACTCAACAATGGAAAAAGTATTTATCTGGGTATGGCGCTGCAAACGATCTTGCGGTGGATCAAAACAATAATATCTACGCTGCTGGTTTTTCAGGTGTTACTTCTGTGCCACGTTTGTTGAAGACTGATAGCAGTGGGGCGATACAGTGGCAAAGGACTTTAACAGGAGCTACCGGTGGTAACCAATCTGTCGCTGTAGACGCTTTCAATAACGTGTATGCGTTAGGCGACATGGATGGAAAAGCACAGATAACAAAATACAACAGTTCAGGTTCTATAGTATGGCAAAGAAGCCTCACTGCGGGTGGGTTCGGATACAGCCTAAAGATCGATAGGTCAAACAATCTTTACGTCGGCACAAACACTTCATTTGCCAAGCTACCTTCAGACGGGTCTTTAACAGGAACGTACACAGTAGGCAGCTCTTCGGTGGTGTACGCGTCTAGTGCATGGACAAACACAACTACAACAGATTTTTGGGGTGATAGTATCGCAACAGATAGTGCCCTGTCTGTGACGAGAACTAGCCCAACTGGAACCATAGGTACCGCGTCTTTGACGTTAAATTTGACGCAGTTGTAATCCATTTAAGGCGTTTAGCATGCTTGAAGCCCTTTTCTCCTTCCTTGGCGGCTCCGTATTCCGGATGGTTTGGGGCGAAATCTCTGCTTGGTATAACAAGAAGCAAGACCATGCGTTTGAAATTGAGCGCCTGCGCCTTCAAGGTGATCTGGACGCTGCCCAACATCAGCGTACTCAAGAGATGCTCAGGCTTCAAAGCGAACTGGGCATCAAGACGGTAGAGGCCAAGGCTGAGGCAGATGTTGCGGTAGCGGAAGCTGACGCCTTCACCAAAGCTATCGAGAACGCATTCAAGCCCACTGGCTGGGCCATCGTGGACATCTGGAACGGTATCATCCGGCCTTCTGCTGCAACCATCGCTTTGGTGCTCTGGGTCCTGAAGCTCAACTCTCAGAATTGGCTGATGCAGGAGTGGGACATCACGTTGGCGGGGACCATCTTGGGTTTTTTCTTTGCCGACCGGAGCCTTGGCAAGCGTGGAAAATAAGGCTATACAGGTGGCGCGTGACCTATGCCTCGTCTTTGAGGGGATGTACCTCAAGCCATACCTTTGCCCAGCCAATGTCCCAACAATTGGGGTTGGCTCCACGTTCTACGAATCAGGTGCGCGTGTTACGCTTGCTGATCCTGCGATCACTCGTCAGAGAGCGATGGCGCTACTAGAGTGGGAACTGAACCACTGCCTGCCCAGGGTCAGGGCGCTGTGCCCAGGGCTTAAGGACTGGGGTGATAACGCTGTGGGGGCCATCCTTGACTTCGCGTTTAACTGTGGCACTGGAGCCTTGTCAAGCAGCACGTTGCGCCGGAGAATCAACGCCGACGATGTAGGCGGCGCACAGGCCGAGTTGATGAAGTGGGTGCGCGGTGGCGGGCGTGTACTGCCCGGTCTGGTCAAGCGTAGAGCCGCAGAGGCGGCGCTGCTGGGGTAAACATGCCGCTCAAGAAGCTACAACTCAAGCCCGGTGTCAACCGCGAAGGAACCCGCTATTCCACTGAGGGCGGTTGGTTTTCGTGCGACAAGATTCGCTTTCGCTCAGGACAGCCTGAAAAGATTGGCGGTTGGCAACAAATTACCAACGATCAATTCATCGGGGTCTGTCGAACGTTGTGGGCTTGGGCGGCGCTTAACGGGCTTAAATACGTTGGCGTAGGTACGCACCTAAAATACTACATTGCGCTTGCTGGCGGCGGCGTGTACAACGATATTACCCCGATCAGGAAGACTGTCAATCCAATGCTGGGGCCTAATCCTCCTGGCACAGGCAATCCTTTTGCGGGTAATGGTACAACCACAGTAACTGTGACAGATGTCGCTCATGGCGGCATCACCGGAGATTACGTTACGTTCAGTGGAGCTACAGGCACTTATGCTTCCACATTCAATGCTGAGTTTCAAATTACGGTTCTGACCGTTGATACGTACACAATCACTACGGGCTCGTCAATCGCAGCGGGTTCGTATGGTGGTGCGGCAGTTGTCGCCAATTACCAAGTTAATACAGGCGACGCTATCCAAGTGCCGCTTACCGGGTGGGGCGCGGGTGGCTGGGGCGGTGGTGGGTGGGGTATTGGCACTACAGGTGCCGCGCTTACAAACATCCGCATTTGGAACCACGACAACTTTGGTGAAGACCTGATCTTTGGCCCGTTAGATGGCGGGATGTATTACTGGGATCATTCTTCTGGATTAACGACTCGTGGTGTAGCGCTCAGTTCATTGGCTGGAGCTTCAGACGTTCCAACGGTGCAGCATCTTTTAACGGTATCTGACACTTCTCGGTTTGTGCTGGCGTTCGGCTGCAACGACTACGGTTCCAGCGTGCAGGACACCATGCTCATTCGCTGGTCGGACCAAGAGAGCGCTGTCAACTGGACTCCTGCAGCCACTAACCAAGCGGGCAGTGTGCGTTTGTCCCACGGCTCAAGAATCGAAGCTGTAGCGCAGGTTCGCCAAGAGTTTTTGGTGTGGACTGATACGGCTATGTACTCACTGCAGTACCTCGGCCCGCCAATTGTCTGGGGCACGCAGCTTCTGTCCGACAACACCTCCATTGTCAGCGACAGAGCCTGGGCCACTGCTGCAGGCATTAACTATTGGATGGGTAACGGCAAGTTTTATCGCTACGACGGTCGCGTTGAAACGCTTGTCTGCGACCTCAGGCAGTATGTCTTTAGCGACTTTAATGCCAACCAAGCACAACAAGTTTTTGCATCCACCAACGAGCAGTTTAACGAGATCTGGTGGTTCTACTGCTCCGCAAGCTCTACGGTTGTGGATCGCTACGTCATATACAACTATGTAGAAAAGGCATGGTACTACGGCAACCTGGGCCGCACGGCTTGGATTGACACAAGCGTTTCAAGCGATGTGCCGATGGCTGCGGATTACAACAACCGCTTGCTGTATCAAGAAACCGGAGTAGACGACAACGCTACAGTCACGACACTTCCAATTGCAGCGTTTATTACTTCGTCCGAGTTTGACATAGACGACGGACACAACTTTGGTTTTGTCTGGCGAGTAATCCCTGACGTCAATTTCACAGGATCTACGGCTACCAGCCCGACGATGAATCTGACGCTGCTGCCTTTGCAGAATTCGGGCTCAGGGTATACCCGAGGCACTGTGCCGGTTCCGTCTGTGACTACAGATATGTCGGTGGCCGGGGATAACTCCTATCCTGTGGTGCGAAGCACAACGGTGCCGATTGATCAGTACACAGGACAGGTCAACATCCGCGTGCGCGGTAGGCAAATGTCTATCAAGGCAGCATCAGATCAGATCGGCGTGCAGTGGCAGTTGGGTTCACCCAGAATTGATGTTCGCTTGGATGGGCGTAAATCGTGACTATCTGGTCCACCATCATCAAGCGCTTCAAAGCGCCTCCGCTGCCAAAGCCCACACAGGACTACGACAAGGGTTACCTTGACAACCTCGTCAACATCCTACGTCTGTACTTCAACCAACTAGATAACCTGCTGGAGCAGATCGTGACTACAACAGGAAGCGCTGTTCCAGTTTCGATTGGCGGCACAAACACAGATGCTTTTGGGCGTTTACGCACCAGCGGGCCATACACGCTGTTTGACTCTCAAAACCGTTACGTCAAGAACGATCTGTTTGACGAGACTACCGCCACGGGCGGCACGGTGACCTATGACGCCAACGCCAGCACGGTGTTGCTCAATGTTACGACAAGCTCAGGTAGCTCAGTGGTGCGGCAGTCATACCGCTCGTTCTCATATCAGCCTGGGAAGGGCCTGCTCTCGCTCAACACCTTTGTGATGGATACCGCCAAGGCCAACGTCCGCACCAGGGTAGGTTACTTCAACGAACAGAACGGCGTCTTTCTTGAGCGCAACGGGCTGGACACCAACATCGTCAGGCGCACATACACCTCCGGTGCGCCCGTGGATACGGTGGTGCCTCAGTCCAGTTGGAACGGCGACAAGCTCGACGGCACTGGAGATTCAGGGTATACCCTCGACCTGACCAAAGCGCAGATCCTCTGGGAAGACTTTGAATGGTTGGGTGTCGGCTCGGTGCGGGTTGGATTCGTGATTGACGGCGGGTACATTATCTGCCACACGTTCCAGAATGCCAACAATCTGAACTCGGTCTACATGACCACGGCCATGCTGCCGGTGCGTTACGAGATCACAAATACCGGGACTGCGGCAAGTGCCAGCACACTCAAGCAAATCTGCTCCACAGTGATTTCTGAGGGCGGCTACGAGAAGAAGGTTGCGCTGAATGTGGCGCGGATGACCACGGTAAACGGGTCTATCTCCACGACCTTTGTCCCGTTGGTTTCCCTGCGCCTTGCTTCGGGAAGGACTGGCGCTATCGTGATTCCTGATGGATACTCGGTTCTGCCCACGGCGACTTCGGCCACGACCTTTGAGATTGTGCTGGTCAAAAACCCAACGCTGACCGGAGCCTCATGGGTGGCGTCGGACTCCAGCAATGTCCAGCAAGATCTCTCGGCCACATCGTACACAGGCGGGACCATAGTGCAACAGCAGTACGTTCTGTCTAGCAACCTTGCCAATGGCATCGCTGTTGGGGTCGGGGATTACAACTGGGACTTGCAGTTTGGCGCAACCATTGCTGGTACATCGGACATTTACACGCTGGCCGTCCGGTCGCTGTCCGGCACCCATAGCGCCATCGGTAGCCTCTCATTCTGGGATCTGACGTAATGGAAGACCTAACATCCTTCCTGCCGGACTATGTCCGAGACTTTGTCTCCCAAGAAGACTTGGTGAAGATCCTTGACCAGCAGAAGGCCCAGGACGCTTCGCTTGAAAAGCTGAAGACTCAACTTCTTGCCGGGTGGCAGGGGCTTGGCGAGAACGTCGGTATTGGTAGTGCTGGGACAGATCAAGCAGAAATTGGCGGTAGGTTATTGCCATATGTTGCAGAGGACTTTGCTCGACGTTTACAGCAGCAAGGCATCACAGATCTTAGCCAAGCCAAGTTTGATCCCGGTGCCCAAGCGGCATGGACTCCTGAAGGTAAGGGTAATGTAAGCCTTGTAGCCACACAAGATGGGCGTTTAGTTCCCGTCTGGGGATCAAGTAGCGATGCGGGTAAAGCGCGAAATATTGCGCTCACTTTAGCTTCTGCATGGGCGGCTCCCGGTCTTGCAGGAATGCTTGGCGGTGGTCTAGGTGGTGCCGCTGGGGCAGGCGCATTGCTAGGTGGCACTCGCGCAGCCGTCACTGGCGGGGATATTCTTAAGGGCGCTCTCATGGGGGGCGTCACTGGCGGTATCGGGCAGCTTGCTTCTCCGTATTTAGCAGACCTTGGCAAGACAGCAAGTCAAGCCGTTGGTGGCGATATGCTGGGCAAAATTGCTTCTGGTGCTGTGCAAGGCGCTGGGCGTTCGGCTCTTGGTGCTGCAATGACTGGTGACAGCATTGTTGATGCTTTGCTTACGGGCGCAGCTAGCGGTGCTACAAGCGCGGGGACTGACGTACTTGTCAAAGGCACAAACTCTACGCTTAACGAGTATCTCAAGGATGTACCTGCACCAGTACGCAATGCGGTAACCTCCGCCGCTACGGCAGGCATGCTTGGTAAAGACCCCGAGAAGGCGGTTATCAATTCTTTCATTGGCAGCTTGATGAAAGAACTACCCTCTTCGACAGGGGGCAAGGGTTACTTCCCTGGATACGAAACCCCGGGAGAAATTCAAGAAGGCTTCTTTGATGTCGATGGACCAGGGTACATGGAGCCCGACGCAGGGGACCTACCTGACTGGGCGCTTGATCCTTATAGGCCGACCATTGACGTAACTGCAGCCGCAACTGCCGATGATTGGTATCAAGAAGGTGCAACGCCTACATATTCGGGCGTACCTGAATGGGATGATGCGTTAGATGCCGCACTGCAGGCAGGCAAAGTACCGAGTGAAGAGACGAGCCAAACAGTGGGTGTTACGGGCCGTAGAGATGACCTGAACATTGATCCGTGGCTGCAACCGTTTGTAGATCCTGAGCGTCGTGTCAACGTAACCGAAGGTGAGCCGCAGACTATCGAGGTTACGGGTAAGCGCGAGACAACGCCAATACCTGACTACACGTTGGATCTCTTCCCGCCGATTGAGCCCAAGAGCATTCGAGACATTGGCACCGTGACCAAGGTCAGCCCAGATGAGAAGCTGGAAGGCACCGAGATCAAAGAGCCGGATCTGGTCACGGGCTTGCCCTCTGCCAAGGTTGACACCATGAAGCCTGGGACGAAACCGACCACGCCTGGGACGAAACCGGCTACACCTGCCACCAGCAGTGATCCCAACTTGGAGTGGCTTGCTGCACTCCTCGGCGCTATGGGCGGACAAGGTCAGGATCGGCAAGCGCCCGCACAGGTTAACGTGGCACGCGGCACACCAGAATCGCCGTTTGACTTGATGTACGATTTGAGAGGTTGATATGAGTGATAACGTAGACTTCGGCGATTTCAACTGGCTGTCAGGTGGTACGCCATCTGTCGAAGATTTTGATTGGACAGACTATTTCAGTCAGCAAAACGCAACGCCCCTACCTGCTGGGGACAGCAGTGAGTTTTTAAATGCCCTTCCAGGCTATTACGATGAGACGTCTGGTAAATGGGTTATTGACTTTGCCAGCGGCACAACTCCTGGCGATATCGCAGCGGGGCCAAACGAGCGCTGGAAAGATTGGAAATATGATGCGTCCAAGCAGACATGGACAGATCCTCTTGGCAAAAACTACGACCTGTCATACCTGAAGTCGGGGAAGGGCGCGTGGGATCTCATCAAGTCTTTCGGCTCCAAGGCTGCCGACGCTGCCACATCAAAGACCGGCATGGCGGGTATCCTAGCGCTGCTCAGCTACCTCGACCGGCAGAAGGGCACCAGCTACGGCGGTGGTACGACAGAGGCCTACGCAGGTCCGTCCAGGCAACTCACGCCAACTACAGTCCAGGGCAAGTACGGCCCGCTGGTGACCTACGCAGCCAACGGCGGCTTGATGCAGGCTTACGCCAACGGCGGTAAGGTACAAATGGAAGATGGCGGCTTCGTCATGACCAAGAAGGCTGTGGACGGTGCGGGTGGCCCAAGGGGTATACAGCAACTGGTGCCCGGTGCGAGAATGATCGGAGGCCCCCCTGATCCAACAGGACGCAAAGATCTCACCCCCGCCGTGATCAGAGGCCCCAACGGGATAACCCCTGCCAAAGTGTCCAACGGTGAAGCGTACGTCCCCAAAGCCGCAGTTGATGACCAAGGCGGTGCACAGCGTATGTACGCAATCATGAACAAGTTGCAGAGGAGTGCGTAATGACCCCCCAAGAAATGGCCGCAAGAATTGGTAAAACACTACCCTCAACATGGGGCGTAGCAGGTGGCGCATACGATGATGCGTTGGAGAAGATCGATTACTTCAATAAGCAAGGCATTACAGAAGCGCAGCTTTTACAAGCTGGGGTGCCTCAGAATGACATTAACTGGATGAAAACCAAAGGCTATACCGGCACGCCTGTCACAGCAACTACCACCACAATCCCTGCGGCACAGTCCACATTGAGCCCTAACTTCTCGTCGTATGTCTATGACATGCTGGCGAAGGGGCAAATTGCGGCGAATCTGCCGTATAAGTCGTTCACAGGACAGCGTTTTGCTGAGACACCAGAAAGTCTGAAAGCGGCTTTTAAGGGTATTGCCGGGTTAACAGCACCTACTGGCGAGTATCAGGGCACTAAGTTTGATACTGGTCTTGGTTCGCTCAAGTCTGTCGAAGACTACATGAGTCCGTACACAACGGCTGTCACGGACATTACTTCGCGGGAGATGCGCCGCCAAGCGGACATCGGGCGGCAAGCAGAGCAAGCGCGTCTGGCTCAAGCCGGTGCGTATGGTGGGTCACGCCAAGCCATCATGGAGTCTGAGCGTCAACGCAATCTGCAGCAGCAGATGGAGGACATCACGACCAAGGGCCTGCAAGGTGCCTATGATCGCGCTATGCAACAACGCTTGGCAGAGTCCAAGTTGGGTCTTGAGTCGCAGCAGTTGGGCGAACAGTCCAGCCAATTCGGTGCCAAGTATGGTTTGGAGCAGTTTGGCGCAGGGCTTCAGGGCTTGCAGGCGCAGATGGCAGCGGGAGAGAAGGAACGTGCAATTGCACAGCAGCCTCTGGACTTTGGCTATCAGCAGTTCCAAGAGTCGGTGAAGTTCCCGTATCAGCAAGCTACGTACATGCAGTCTCTGTTGGGTGGTCTGCCGCTGCAAGCTACACCGTACTCTGAAACCTCTGGACAGTCTGGGATGTTTACCGGCCTGCAAGGCGCACTGGCTGGACTGGCGCTGTACAACGCCATGAACCCGAAGTAAGGAATCGACATGCAGCAAGGTATTCGTTCGGTGATGCCACAAGGGGCGCAGATGCCACAAGGGGCGCAAGCTCCGATGCCCGGTCAAGCGCCTATGCAAACACCACCGATGCCGGGGATGATGCCTAGCCAGTCGGGGCCGAAACCTGGGTTGACGGCGTTTGTGCCTGCCTTGACAGCGGGCTACGACACTGAAGAACTTACGAAAATGCTGTTTGACCCCAGGTCACCAGTGCCCGCGAACCGAGTTCTTGCTGCGATTATTGAACAGCAGAAGAATTTTGCTACGAAGAAGGCGGTTGCAAACGAACTTGCTATGCGACAAAACGCTGCGCAGCAAGGCACGATTGCAGACGAAGTTGTGGCACAGGCCCGTCGTCAACTCCAACCCCAGGCAGCACCCGTCATGGCAGCGCACGGTGGCGAGATGCACAGCTACGCAGGTGGCGGTGCGGTGGCGTTCCAAAGCGGGGGTAACCCTGAAATCGAACGTATCCTGAAAAAGAGTCCGCTGATACGGACGCCGGAGGAGAATGAAAAACTCCGCGCTGCTGGTATAGAGCTTACGTCTCGTAAGTTTGCTGCTCCTTCGTATTCCAGCGGGATTGACGAGGTGCTTGCGGCTGAGAAAGCACGTACTCCTACAGCAATGACTGCACAACAAATGGAAGCGGCAATGCAGGCTGCCCCCGTTGCAGCACCACGCCCTCCAGGCGCGACACGTCCGGGTACTGGGCTACCGCGTCCTCAAAACCGCCCACAAGCGGCACCCGCTACACCCCTGCAACAACTTGGTAGTGCTGTAGAGCAGACGGGAACCCCTGCGCCTGATCGGCTGGCTGAGCTTGAGGCAGATGAACGCGCCCGAGTCGAAGGACTGCAGAAACTTTTGGCGTCGCAGGCTCAAGTTGACCCGCGCATCGTCGCTGCTCGGAAGGAAGCCGCTGAGCTTGCCCAGCGGGGTATTGGTGAGCGTGAAAAACGCGCTGCAGGAGCGTTGGAAGCTGCGGGTATGCCGCTATCTCAAAGCCTCTTCGACAACCAAGAAGCCTTGTTCCGCATGCTCGGCGCGATGAAGGGCGGCAAGCGTATTGGTGATGCGTTCAGCAGCATCGGTCAGGAAGCTGGGGCTATTCGTGGCGAACAGCGCAGGGCACTAGAGCTTGTACAACGTGAGAACCGTGCAGAACAGAACGCACTTGATCAACTCCGTCAAGCTCAAGCGGATCTCAAGTTGGCGCAGACAACCGGTGATGTCCAGGGTGAACGCAATGCGGCGCTCAAGGTTGAAGAAGCCAAGGCTAACCTTGGCTTGACCCGGTTGAATATTCAGAAGGAGCGTGCCACCGAAGCGGACCGCGCTGAACAGCGTAGACTCACTGCTCGTGGTCAGGACCTGCAACGACTGAGCGCTCAAGAACAGATAGCTGCCACCCTAAAAGCTGCATCGATGCGTGGATCTGGTGAACTGACTGAATCTCAAAAGGCTAACCTGCGTGAAAAAGCTACGGACAATGTGAGGCAGGACAAGAACCTACCCCTGCTTTTGCAGAACGCGAAGATAGAAGCACAGAAAACTGGTAGGCCGTTTGACCAGCAAAAGTTTATCGACACTCTGATTCAGCGTGAATACAATCGGATCGTAGGTAAAGAAACCCCCGCTGCTCCTGCCGCTGGTGGGATTGATCCTGACATCCTCAAGCTGTTCAAAGTAACTCCTGTCGGGGGATAAGTAAATGGCGCTGTACCGTGTCCAAGCCCCGAACGGTAAGACATATCAGATCGAGGGACCTGCGGGGGCACCTCAAGCGCTGATCGTCCAGGCCCTGCTTGCTCAGTACCCTGATGCGGCGAAGCCGCCGCCTGAAACAACCGTCCTCGGGCAGGTTGGTGAAGCGTTCAAGGGCTTGGTGCCCGGTGCTGTAGGGCTGGTTGAATCAGCGGCTGTGGGTGCCTCTGCGCTCTTGCCTGAGGACTACGAGAAGACGGCGCGGGAGAAGATTGCCAGCATCGCTGGCGCAGCCAAAGCACCGTTCGCTGCCTCTGCAGGGTACGAGGAGTCAGTCGGGCGTAAGCTGGGCGAAGCCCTCGGCTCAACGGTGCCGTTCTTGGCTGCGGGTCCTCTTGGCCTTGCGGGTCGTATCGGTGCGGTTGGTTTGGGTGTTGGAGCCGGTGCTGGTGAAGCACGTGGACGTGCCGAGAAGGAAGGTGCTACTGCGGAGCAGCGCAGCACCGCGACGGCGCTCGGGATCATCCCCGGGGCGATGGAAGTCTTCGCACCCTTCCGCATCCTGTCTCGTATCCCTGATGCTGCCACGGCTCAGGGCGTGCAGTTGGTCAAGCGTGCTGCGCTTGCAGGTGGTGAGGAAGCTGCTCAGGAAGCAGCGTCGAACTTCGCCCAGAACCTGATCGCCAAGGGCGTCTACAAGCCTGAGCAGGAACTCATCGAGGGGCTGGGTGAGGCAGCGGCCTACGGTGGTGCAACTGGTGCCATCGTGCAGGGCTTGATGGACTTGGCCTTGGGTCGTCGCGCACGTGCTGCGCAGCCTGCCCCGGGAACCCTACCCGGGGAAAAGCCCATCGAGCGTGCCGAGCGCCTTGCTGCTGAACAAGCTGCGGCTAAAGCTGCTGCACAACCCCCTGCACCTCCTGCGGCGGGCATCCTACCTCCGCCTGACACCTACGCTGAACTTGTTCTGTACAGCGAACAACTGAAGACGCTTCCGAAATCCAAGGAGCGTGATGAGGCGTTGAAGGCAGCGGCTGAAAAACGCAAGGCACTCAACGTAGCGTACATTGAGGAGCAGCGCTCCACTAGCGAAGCAGCCAAGGGGTTCATGACTGCCGAAGAAGCGGCAGCAGCACAGATCACCCCCCGTGAAGAAGTCACGGCAGCGGCTGAAGAGCAGCCCGCAGCAGCTATCGAAGAGCCCAAGGTTAGAAAGCCCGGTGAACCCCCTGCGACTGGCTTGCAGCCCGCTGACATTGAAGCCCTCGGCGTCAGTAAAAAGCAGCCGATCTATCGGCGCATGTTGGGCAAAGATCTTGAGGACCCTGCGCAACGAGACGCTGTCCTTGCTGACATCGAGAACTACCTTGTGCGGGGTAACGGCACTGAAGAGTCCCGTACCAAGCTGACGGAGTTCAAGGCCAAGTTTGCTCCACCCCCAGTACAACCGGAGACCCCAAGTGTTGCAGAACCTCAGCCAGAAGCAGGTGGAGCAGGCGTTCCAGTGGCTGGCGGACCCGCTGCCGTCAGCACCGCCGAAGGAGTTGGACCTGAACCAGATGGAGTGGTTTCTCCTGTCGCGGATGTTACAGGGGCTGCTGGAAGAGAAGGAACAGAGCCGCCTGCAGTAACGCCTCCCACGCCCGCTCAGATTGAGCGTGAACTCACTTCGCTGATTGAGTCTGGTCGGATCACTGAAGAGCAGGCCGCCGACTACCGTGCTGAACTGCTGGGTGAAGCTGAAGAAGCCCCCACGACAGTGATGGGGCAAGCGCAGTCGGATGCGCTCAGCCCTGCTGAAACTGGCACGCTCAAGCAGAAGCTGGAGAAGGCTGGTGCAACCGGCGTCTTTGAAGTGAGGGACGGCAAGCCCATCCTCGACATACCGGCTGTACGGCAAGCGCTCAAGGGGCGTGACCCCAAGATGCTCAAGGCGGTGCTGACCTACATTGGCGTGGATGAGGACGGTGACTACCTGCCCACTACCTACTCTGCCGACGAAGCTGCACAGTCTGTAGGACTTGCAAAAAGCTCCGGTGCCAACGTGCGCCGCATCGCTGAGACCTTGGGCATCACGGCTGACGTGATTAGCCGGTTCCAGGCTGCGCAGACTGGGGCTATCGGTATTGCCAAGAACGTCTCTGAGGCAAGCCTATCCGGCATCTCGGTGGAGAACCCCAAGGCTGGGATTCTGTATGAAGCCCCTGCAAAACCTGTTCAAACAGATGCGGAATACGACGCGCTTGTTGCTCGTGTAAAAGCCCTACAAGTTGACGGTAAAGCTCCTAAGAAAGACGCTCCTAACTTCAAGGAATACAAAGAAGCTGAGAAAGCGCTTAAGCAGGCTACACCAAAGGTGCAGGCTTTCTTCCGCCCCGCACTGACCAAGACGGGTTCTTTTGACTTCAGCAAGCTCGACACCCGCCAACTGGCTGACATCTACTCACGCGCTTCTCGGTACGACGCCAAGGACAACACTGCTGTGATGCAGCAGTTGAACGCAGAGGTTGCAGCCCGCCGCAAAGCTGACAGAGTGGGTACTGACGCAGCTATCAACCGTGCCTATGGCAAGCTGGTTGCAGAGGAAGAAGCGCAGACAGAGGAAGAAGGAATCATCCCTGAGGAAGTTGCACCGGATCAAGTGCTGACCGAAGAGGAAGCAGCACAAGCAGAGGCAGCGGCAGAAGCGGAAGCAGAGGCAGCGCGGGATAGCACTACACGACGACTGAGCGACGAAGACACTGACTTCCAACAGACCCGCACCGGCCCCGTTGACTTGGAAAACTCCAAGCAGATGGACGCCGCCCTGCGTGGGAAGTCTTTCACCGAGTCGATCGACTACGCGATCAGGAACGCCCGAGATGACCTCGATCGACAGATTCTGGTCAAAGTCAAGCGCCGCGCTGAGGAACTAGCGAACAACGGCGTGCAGTTCGACTTCGAACTTACCCCGCAGGGTAGGGTTCTGACAGGTGCTCTTGGCGTTGCAACAACGACTCCTGCTGGGCTCGGTGACGCTATGGCTGTCAAGGTCACACTCAATGGCTTTACAGGCAATCCAAGCAACACCATCAATCAAGAGACGTTGGTACACGAGCTAATTCACGCCGTAACGTCAGCCCAAATCACATATGCTCCGCAGAGTACAGCAGCGATCAAGCTCCGTGCTCTCCAGCAAGAACTCGTCAGTATCTATAACCAAAGGTATAAAGCTAAAACTCTCACTGCTACTGAAAAGGGCGTGATCCTCAACGCTTTGGAGAACCCCAAGGAACTCCTAGCATACGGCCTTACCAACGGAGAAACCCAAAACTGGCTAGCGTCGATTACTGACCCGTCTGGGGGCACGTTCCTCAGTCGGATGTTCAACATCGTCTCCCAGGTGCTTGGGCTGAAGGGTAAGGAAACCAGTGCGCTTGCACGGTTGATGGCTGTGTCTGAAGAGATTCTTGACGAGTCTCTGGTTCCGTATATCGCTGAAGCAAATAGGCGGGGGTTGTCTTTCGGTAAGCAAGCTAACACAACTGGTATCCCAAGTTGGGTGCTGAAAGAATCTCGTGGCCTGAAGCCTGTATGGAACAAAGGCCCTGTTGCCCTGTACGAAGGTACGTCAACTGCAAACAAGACAATCTACGTTGCTGCCAAGCAAGGTGTAATAGTCACTAACGTAGACATTCGCAGCTACAGTGGTGCTGGATTTACCCCCGCTGAACTCGCTGAATTGAAGCAGGCTGCAGACAATCTCACCCCGCAGGCCAGCCCGCGCCTCACCCCGCAGACCGAAGCAGCCGTCAAGGATGTAGATGTCATCGGTGAGAAAGAGCGTCAGACGCTGACCCAACGCATCGCGCAGGACCTCAAGGGCAACCCCGCACTCAAGCTGCGGATGAAGTTCACCGACTCGCTGGCCCCGCTGGAAGACTTCTTCGTCAACGCCTACGGTGGCGCTACCCGTACTGCCAAGGGGCGGTTGAACCCGATGGTGCTCTTGTCCCGGGCGCTCGACTCATTGCGCGTCAGCAAGGCTGTGCAGGAACAAGGTGGGCTGGGCTTCGACAGCGGGCTCATCGTTGCCAAGGATCTGCAGGATGCCGAGGGCCGACCCGTCAGCTACACAGGCGTGCTGAACCGCATCGCTGAGGCTGCCAAACAGCGGGGTGAGACCTACGAAGCCTTCCGCACCAAGCTCGACACGGTTCTCTACGGGCACCGGGAGCACGGTCTGCGTGAGACCAACAAGACCCTGCCTAAGACTGATCGGATCGAACTACTCCTGCCCGACGCCAAGATCGATGAACTGGAAGCAGCCTTCCAGAAAGACGACTTCATCAAGCAGATCTCCGCCGACCTCGACACCATCCGCTTCAACCTGCTGGACACGCTGGTTGATACAGGGCGCATCTCCAAGGATCGAGCCCAGGACTACAAGGACGCCACGGGCTACATCCCCTTCAACCGACTCGGTGACTACGAGAAGGCGTATCAGTCCACCAAGGGTGCCAACCGTGGTGTCGCAGCCCTACGTAACATCCGCAAGCTGGAAGGCAGTGGGCGCAAAACGACTTCACCGGTCGAGAACTTCTCCGGGCTGGTTGACTGGGCAACAAAGGAGGCGATGAAGAACCACGCCGCCCTGAGTGCACTCAAGGATATGGCCCTGATGGGTGCAGCATTCAAGCGCCCGACCAAGCCTGCCAAGGACTCACCGGGGGACATGGTCACCGTCTACGACAACGGCAAGCCCGTCGAGTACTACGTACCGGACCCAGCGCACTTCATTGCGTTCAGTATCCAAGACCCGGTCATCCCAGACTCGTTCAAGCTACTACAGAAAGGTTCTCAGATCCTGCGTGCTGGTGTGACATCCATGCCACCGTTTGCGATCAAGCAGGTCTTCGACGACATCGTCCGTGCCTACACCTACGCAGGGGTGAAGAACAACGCAGCGCTTGTCAAGAGCGTGATGCTGAACTTCCCCAAGAACTGGGTGAACGAGATCTTCAAGAAGAAGCCCAAGGACATCAAGAACTTGGAGGCCCTCGGTATCGTCGGCACGTTCGACTTCAGCCAGCAGGGCAACCTCAAGAACATCCTTGAGGAAGCTGGGGCGAAGGAAGAAGGTCTTGGCTCCAAGATCATGCGCGTGATGGAAGCCGGTGCCAAGGCATCGGACCTCGCAGTGCGTCAAGCTGTCTACGATCAGGTGATGAAGGAGACCAACGGTGACAAGGCTCAGGCTGAGTCTGCTGCACGGGAGATCATCAACTTCAGCCGCCGTGGTTCATCCCAGGTAATGAATCTGCTGATCAGCGTCATCCCCTTCTTCAATGCCTATGCGCGAGGCATGGACAAGCTGGCAACGGCAGCGGCTGGGGGTGTTGTTGGGCAGAGCACAGGCACCGCACGGTCCATGTTCTACAAGCGCATGGGGGTGATGACCTCGATGGGCTTGTTGTATGCGCTGTTGATGCAGGATGATGAGGAGTACCAGCAGCTACCTGACCACGTGCGGGATACCAACTGGATACTGCCCTACGGGAAGGAACTGGGCTTCGTACCTGCCATCCCGATTCCTGCTGAACTCGCGTTCTTCTTCAAGGCCATCCCTGAGCGCATCGTCCGCTACTACAAGATGTATGGCACCGAGGAGGAGCAGACTGCACTCGACGTGGTGGGTAACTTAGCCAAGCGGGGGGTCGATGTTTTCTCATCGCCCAACATCACACCGCAGGTGTTGCGCCCGTTCGTTGAGAACATGACGAACTACTCGTGGTTCCTTGGCAGACCACTGGAGTCTCAGGCTCAGCAGGCACTGCGTCCGTTTGAGCGGTACGGTACTGGCACATCAGATGCGATGAAGGCCCTCGCCAAGAGTTTGGAGGACGCTGCCAACGCCACAGGTATCGAAGCCTTCGCTGTCTCTCCGATCAAGCTGGAGAACGCTGTGCGCGGTATCTTCGGCACGGCTGCAGGGCTGGGCCTGTCGATGGCTGACATGATGATCAACCCCGGGCGTACCGACCGGCCACTGAACCAGCAGCTAGGTGCACAACTTACGGGCCTGAGCGCGGTCATCAAGGACCCCATCGGCACCCGCCAACTTGACTTCATCTACGACTTGGAGAAGCGCGTGGAGCAGGTCAACGGCACGGTGAACCGCCTGATGGAGCGCAAGCCTGAGGACGTGGATCAGTTCATCCAAGACAACATCGGCCTGTACTCGATCCGTGGCCCGGTGCAGGGGGTCATGAGCGGCATCCGCGCCCTGAACCAAGCCGCCATGATGATCGACCGCGACACCTCCCTGAGCCCTGAGGAGCGGCGCAAGCGCATCGATGAACTGCGTGTGGAGCAGAACAAGCTGGCACAGCAGGCGCAGATGCTGCGCAAGATGGCGCGGGACATCCAGATGGGTCGGTGAGAAAAAATCCCCCGGGGGCTTACGCCACACCCGGGGGCAACACTCACTAGGGGAGACGCCGGTTGACCGGCAGGGGCATTATGCAACGCGCCAGACGCGGATGCCAAGCACCCCCGACTCAATCCGCTCAGACCAGACCAGTTTGTACAGGTGGGGTGAGTAGTAATCTGCCACCTTGTGGAAGGTCTCCTTGTGCTTCAGAGACGGGATGAAGAAGCTCTGATTCACGTTGAGCCCAAAGGGCACGTTGAACTCCGCCCCTTTAATCTTCAGTGGTCTTGTCGGTAACCATCTCATGGTCTGCAAATCCTAGCACAGCCCCTGCATTCTTTATGCAGTAGACATTGACTGCGCCAAAGTCAGCGTCCCACCCAGCACCCATACGCTTCTTGATAACTTCCAATCTATGCCCTGTCTCTGCAAAGAACAGGTCGGGCAGTTCCCGTGTGTTGATGTAGATCTCCGCACACCACCTGTTGAAGTCCTTCTGCACGACGTACAGGTCCTTCGTATCAGGCTCGTAGCGGATCATGAGTGACCCCTTGGGCTTCACATAGGCTTCGTTCTGCAAGCCATTCGCCCGCTGCCTGGAGTCGATGCTCAGCATGTTACCGACGTTCTTGTTGATGAACGAGGCAAAGGTTTCCGTAGCCTTGGTGGACTGCTGCTTGGCCTGCTCTACCGTGTTCTTGATGTGGTCAAGCACAGTACGCATGATCCGCTTGACGTTGTAGTTGGTCAGCCCCAGCGTGTTTGTGACTACCCCCGCTGCAATAGCGCAGATCACAGCATTAAGACGATACCGTTCAGTCTGCGTCCAGTTACCCATCGTGTAGATAACATCTCGCGTCTCTTCCCAGATGCCCTGCACTGCGTCGAGGTGGGGCACCACATACTTCAAGAACACATCACCTGCGTGACCATAGTGATCACTCAAACCGTTGAACAACTTCTGCGCCCCCAGCACATCAGAGGGTACGGGTGTCTGTAGGTAGAACTCGATGACGCGAGCCATCTCCCCCTGCGGGTCCACCTTGATCATGCTCAGCCGGTCTTCGATGTTGGTGTTGCTCGACCAGATGGTAATCAGCTTCCAGATCAGGTCGTTGATGCGCTCCATGTTGCGCCCTGCCTCCATACGGTCCCGTGCCCGCCCCTGCGTGCTACCGTAGAGCAGCCCAGACATCTCCTGCGGGCTGGTGTTGGTCATCTCGTCAAGGCACATGGCGATGCCGTTCAGCACACCCATGCGGTGCACCTTGGTCAACTGCGTGTCCTGCGCATCCTTCATCAGCGCCTTGGGGTCTCCGAAGATCGAGTTGACCACCCGCAGGATGGTGGTCTTGCCCGTGCCGCTGCGCTTGGAGTAGTAGTTGACCACCGCGCCGTTCTCAGGCGACAGATTCATCAGGACACTGCCAAACCCTGCCAGCACACCGAATGCGTGCAGGTCGAACCTCGGGTCTTCGTAGGCAGCGGCGATGCGCTTCCACTCTTCCAGGGAACCCTTGGGAGAGAACCAATGTATGTACTTCTCCAGATTCCGAGTCACAGGTGCATAGATCACACCCTTCTTGGTGTACTCCCGATCACCTACGATGAACGTGTTGTTCTTCGTCCAACCGAACCTGCCGTACATTTCTTCTGCCTTATCCCGATGTTGTAGATCCTGAATAGACTTCGCTACGTAGCCCTGCAACTTGACCAGTTGCGCTTGGCCGAATACGGCGACCCCCTGCTCGTTGAGACGGTCCCGGAACTTGTCGATGGAGCCCACTTCCCTCTGCGCGACCATGAACTCACGCACGCCATCGTTTGGCAGATGGTGCCGCATCCAGATCACATCACCCATCTCTGAGTCCCGCATGCGTCGGTACACATACAGGTCATACGGGTAGATCAATTCATCTTTGGTGCCGTTGTCAGAGGTGGTTTCTAAGTACACCCCACCGTTTGCACCACGCTTGTAGGGCCACACGAAGGCAGGAATCTCAAACTTCCTGCCAGCAATCTCAACCTTAGCTGGGCCTTCCGGTGCTGTCTTGATCTGCACACCCAACTGGATCGGGGACTTGATCTTGCTAGCTTGCGGGCAGTCCTTGCACAGGTGCCCTGTATCTAGACCTTGGAACGTCTCGCAAGTGTACGGACCTTTTGTCGCAGCAGCTTTTTGTTCAGTCTCTTGCGCAGAGTAATTCGGATGATTTTCCGATACCTTATGTATTGCCCAGTCTTTGTCCTCTGAGTGGTAAGCGATAGATAGAACTGCCCGCCACGTTGGCTCGGGAAGTGTCTCCGAATTCTCAATCGCATTTTTGATTTGAGCACAGCCCGTACCTCCAACAGAACGCATCCAGATTGTTTCAAACAAGCTCACCCTGTTGGGATCACTTGCTGCCAGATGCTTCGTCACGCTAGACGATGCGCCCTTCGAAAGCTCCCTGGCTTTCTCAAACGACATGACGGGTGGGCCACCGCCAAGGATGCCTTTCAGCTTCTCAAAATCGTAGTACCTGAGTGGGGTTAACAGAGCGACTGTGTTGCCCCCCTTGCTATTAACGGTGCCCGGTATGCGCAGCACCCGCACGATGTCTGCGGTACATGCGTTGTCAACTTCGAACCCTTTGTTTTTGCACAGCGCTTTTAGCGCGTTAGCTGCTCCGATCCACTCGTGCACAGGCACGGCTTCTTTGAAAATCCAATGTGCATGCAGGCCATTGCCTGAATCCACAATCGTAGGTCTTGGCAGTTCTGTGGCTACACAGAAATCTTTCAGTGCAGCGATGCCCGCAGTTTTGTCGGCGTATGACTTCGTCGGGCCACAATCGATGTCAACGTACAGTTCTCTCTTTGCTACAGCGTTCTCTGATACTGCGCTCTGTCCTGCTCCGAATCCTGCTGTGACGTAGTAAATGTCAAAGCCTTCCTTCGGATTTGCCACGGCCTCCGCCATGCTGGCGACGGAGTCGTAGAACTTATTGAACGCTGAATTAGATGCTTTGTTGATGTGCCTGAGAGAGTACCGTGTTCCTTCTGGAAGAATGCCTTCTAAGAATCCAAGATGAGACATGGTGACGAGGGGGTGACCACAGGTGCAGGACCGTGGTGCGGTGAAGGGACGGCTGATCAGGCCGGAGGGAGGAGGCGACGATAGTACGCCAGCACCTTGTCGCGCAAGTGCTTTCCGACCTCGTGTTTACCCGAGAACCACCGATAGACGGCAGCCTTGGAAACGTCGAGGTCTTGGCAGACTTGTGAGACAGGGTGCTGACGGTAGATGCACAGGCGTCCGAGTTGGACACCCAGCAGCGTCGGGTCCGCATCCGCGTTCAGCCGAATGATCTTGGCGGAGTAGGTCATATGGCAAAGCGGGGGCCGTAGCCCCCGTCCCTACTCAGTCGTCCGCGTCATCACCCCAGTCGGACAGGATGGACTTGACATTCGGCGGTGCCGGTGCCTTCGCCTCCCGGACCACGGGCTCTTCGACTTCCTCAACCTTAGCCGGGTTGGTCTTCTTGGGCTTGTCCACCTTGAACTCAGCGGCAGGGGCTGGAGCCGCAGCGCGTGGCTGGATGAACACAGGAGACTCCGCAGGGGCAGCCTCTTCCACACCGTCGATGTCAGCGATGGTCATGGTCACTGCGTCGATCGCAGCCTGCTCGTCCATGCGCGACTGCACCAGCTTCCACTCATCCTCTTCCAGAGGACGCACAGCGCTGAACACCAGCTTCATCGGGCCGCTCGTGTCGAAGCGCATCTCAGTCACCACTGCGTTGACCTCGATACCGTGACCACCAAGGAACCGTGCGTACTGTTGCAGGCCCATCTTGCGCCCCTCACCCTGCGCGAACAGGCTGGATGCGTTGATGTTCATGGCGTAGATGTCACCGTGGATATCAGATGACAGCAGCACTGCCAGACGACGGCTGTAACGGCACGCCTTGGAGTCACCTTGGCCCGAGCCCTTGATGTCTTGCGGGCAGCCCGTGCAGGACTTGTGCTGCGGGTTCTGCACCTTGTCGTGCGGCTTGACGCTGTCGTCGGACCAGCACTTGGGGCGGGCCTTGACGCCCTTCTCGTACTGTCCACCGTAGTAGGTGCGGGCGTTTGCTTCAGCAGCACGGACGATGATCATCTGCATGGCACGGTCTTCGTTGACCGCAACCTCTTTACCACCGACCAGCATACGGAAGACACTGCCTTCAACGCTGATGCGCTTGCTGCTGCCGCCACCCATCAGGGACTTGGTCAGGCCGCTGAGTTCACCGCGACGAAGATGCGCAGGAAGAGCGCTGCCAGATTGGAAAAGTGTGAGTTCAGACATGATTTAAGACCTCCTTACGGTCACTGTGTACTTCGATTCGACGTTCATGCCCTTGGGCATTTTGTCAGGATTGGTTTTCAAGAATTCCCCCATAGCGCGTTGTGCTATGCGTCGTTCAAGCAGTTCTAGTGCGTTGTTCTCCTTGATGAAGTTGTGCATAGACTCCCAGTCAGAAGTCCAGTAGCGTGTATCCACGCCGCGAATGACTACGCCAACACCGGGAATGCTGACGTTGCCGCCTGCACGTTTGCAGGCTTCTTGCAGGTAGTTTTCAACCACCCTCATTTGTTCTTTGAGGTCCTTATCCTTCGCCTCAAACTCTGCGCTCAACGCCGCTCGGGCATCGCGCATCTTGATGTACGCCTTGACCAGAGTTTTGGTTGGCGGCAGTTCTTCTTGCTCGTCCATGTTGTGCTCCTAGTGAGGGAAACCAGAGTTTACTTCGCAACTTTTCAAACGTCAAGCTCCTCCTTGTACAAATTGAGAAGGGAGTCCATGTCCTCGGTCTTCAGGTCCAGAGCCGCGTAGAGCTTGCGCTCGACGTTGCAGCCGCAAAGCCTGACCACGAGGCAGGGGTTCTTCTGGCCTGCACGGTGCACCCGTGCATTGGCTTGGTGCCAGATCTCGTTCGAAGTGACAGGACCCCACCACACCACTGTGTTGGCAGCGTGCAGGGTGACGCCATGCGATGCAGCCGCAGGCTGTATGAGGAGGATGCGCGGCTCGGGCTCGGTCTGAAACGCTTGGAAGATCTCTGTGCGGCGGGTCACTGAGACGCCCCCGTGAATCACCTCCACTGCGTACCCATCCTTGCGCAGCCTGTCGCGCAGAACCTCGATGGCATGGCGGAACGGGACGAAGACCAGCACCTTGTGGGTGCTCTCATCGATAGCTTCTACCAGCACGTTGTACCGGTTCGTGATGTCGAACTCGACGGTGTTGCCATCGTCCGTATAAACCGCACCGCTTGCCACTTGAAGAAGTTTATTCAGGTTGGTCGCTGCGTTGACTGAGGTGACTGTCTCCCCTGCCGCTGCCATGATGAACTGATCCTTGAGCATCTTGTAATACTTCGACTGCTGCGGGGTCAGGTCTACCTCACGTGTCGTGTACAGAAGCTCAGGCAGGTCCAGGCACTCATCCTTGGTGTAACGTATGGCGGGTTGCAGCACCTTGTTGACGATCTCTGCTGCGTTTTTCTTTGCGGTCCATTTGAATTGCGTTGCCTTGTACATGACTGTATCCCTGAAGGAATAGAAGTACGGAGGCACGGAGGAAGGGTTCAACATACGGGCCAAACCGTATGCGTCTGTCGGGGCCTGAGATGCTGGTGTCCCCGTTGCCATCCACAGCCATGTGTTGGGAGTTAGTAATGAGTTGATTGCTTTCCATCTTTTCGTCGTAGCGGTCTTCACCGCATTTGCTTCATCAATAATCACAAGGTCAAACCCACCTGCTCTGAGTTCATCGAGCACCGTCTCCACACCATCGAAGTTGATGATGACAAACTCAGCGTCGGACTTGATCACCTTGACCCGCTTGTCCCGACTGCCGTGGGCCACATCCACCCTGCGGTGCATCAGCGTCTTGAACAGGTCTGCTCTCCACGCCGAGTTCATGATTGACAGCGGGCAGATCACCAGCACACGGCTGATGTACTTTTTGTCCAGCAGGTAGTCAGCAGCCCAGGCGAAGGATGCAGTCTTGCCCGTGCCCGGGTCGTTGAAGCAGAACGCCCTGCGGTGCAGGGTAAGGAACGATGCGGTGTCCTTCTGGTGTTCGAAGGGCTTGAACAGCCCAGGCCACTTGTACCTGCGCTCGATGGGAGAAGGCACCGACCGAACACCGAGGTTCTTCAGCACCTGTGCTTCCTCAAGCCCCCACCGCACCAGCACCTGCCCATCGTCCAAGCGTTTGCTTTTCGGGATGGTGTTCAGCACCCGCTCGGGGTGCTTGAGCTTGAGCAGCAGAGCTTTGTCTTCAACTATTTGCATGTTGTTTTTTGTAGAAGGTCATGACCCCACCTACAGCATCATGAACAGTTACATCAGTTTGAACGCAGACTGTCCCGTAAAAGTTGAGTGCTATCTCCAGTGCTTCTGAGTTTGTTAGGTCACTGTCACTCAAGATTTCAAACATAAGATGACAGATATCTTTGAGTTCTTTTTGCGTAGCCATGACTTACCTCACTTCAGCGTGAACTTGGCTTCTTCTTGCATCTTCAGCAGGCGCAAGGTCTGTGTCTTGGCGTCGTCAAGCGCATGGTGTCCGGTGCCTACTCGCTCCACGCGGGTCTTCAGGAACATATTGGCGATGGTGCGGTAGCACCTATCGTTCCAGTAGTGCCAAGGCACGTCCATCTTCATGGCTCGGTACGCCGCAGCCACCAGCGTATTGTCGAAGTTCGCTCCGTTACCCCACACCAGCACGCTGTCCAGCGGGGGCATCCACATCGTCAGCTTGGTGAGTGCTACGTTGAGGGACAGTTCCCCTTTGAACGCAGCGGCGCGGGCCTCGGGGGATTGCTTTTCCCACCACTCCAGCGTGCTCTTCTGCGCACGCAAACCCGCATTCTTGCAGGTCTCTGGGTCGATGGTCACATAGAACTCTTCAGTGATACCTTCTTCGGCTGTGAATTTCACAGCACCGATCGACAAGATCGTATCTCCGGGACGAGTACCCAGCGTCTCAATGTCTATCATGACGTTCTTCATCTGTGTCATTTTTATCTCCTAGTGAGAATGGCAGAACGGCTCGATAGGGTGATCCCATCGAGCCACGAGTCCCGGTCGAGCCGGGGGAAACAAGCATAGCCCCAGCGGGGCTACACGTCAACGCCCGCCTGAGCGGGGACCTTTGAAATTCTTTGCGCTGTTTGCGCTGAAGCTCTTGAGCTTCACGTTACCCGGGGTGCTCTTGCCCCCGTCCTTGATCGGCTTCACGTGATCAAGGGCTTTTCCCTTTCGAGAATCCTTACCGTGTTCTTTGTCCCAGGCTCGGCGTGCACGCTGTCGCTCAGACTGCTTTGCTCTGCCTCCGTTTGCAAGGAAGTCAGCGTACTCTTTACGATGGTCTCTATCGTTGGGATCTTTGTAGGGCATGATGGATCTCCAAAATCAAGTTCTAACTGCACCCATTTGCTCATTTGTTGACTCCGTTGTGTGGGCAGGATGTAACTACGCAGTGCTTACGGCACAGTCCTGACGGGTTTGGGTTCCACACCCCGGTCTTGTACGCGGTCTCCAGGCGGTGGATGTCCTGCATCCATGTGCGCCAGTAGTTCTTCTCCTGAGTCTTGTCGTACTCGGCCCGCTTGAAGTCGTTCGCCACCACGAAGAGCAGTCCTGCCTTGACCCGGTGCACCGAGGGGAAGTGCTTGAAGACCATCAGCGCCATGAGTTCCAACTGCGCGGTGTCCGCGTACTTGGCTGACTTGCCGGTCTTGTAGTCCACCACCCGGGCGACACCCTTCTCCTCGTTAACGATGAGCAGGTCTGCCACACCCCGGCACCATACCCCAGGGGCGTCGAACGCGCAAGGCTCCATAGCCTCGGTCAGACCCATCTTGTACTCGCAGTGCTTGGTCCCCGGTATGGACCGCAGGGCATCCAGATGCGGCTTGACGTATGCGAACGCTTCAGACAGCGGGGTGCCATCGCGCACGTAGAGTTCTGCCGCCTCGTGGAAGTTGGTCCCGTACAGTGTGGCCTCAGTGAAGGGCGGCTCGGTGAAGTTCTTGTAGACCTTGACCTCGGCAAACTGCTTCGGGCACGTCTTGAACTTCTTCAGGCCACTGTACGACCAAGCACCGGGCAGACTCATTGCGATTCCTTGGTGTGCCGGATGGCGTTGTAGGCCAGCTTGGTCTCTGCCATCGCAGTCAACGCATGCTCAAGCGCAGCGTCGTAGTCGTTATTCAGCATCGCTTGATGCAGTTCCTTCAGTGCCTTCTCTGCCATCATGCAGGGGTAAGCGTAGTCAATAACTTCAGCAATCACCGTACGTCCTTCCAATCCCACTTTCACAGTTGATAGGGCAGCCCGCTGCCCACTTCGGAACCCAACGCATACATTCCTCAACGTATGCAACAGCGCCCTTCGCCTCTTCAGAAACAGGTACGTAGCACCGTTTCTCTTCGTCGTACCTTATAGCCTTGGACACGTCGCCTACCGGAACTATCGCAGCCACCGCATCATGAACAGTCAACACCACGTGCAGCTTCTTAGAGATCTTTAGTAGCTGCTGCATCACAATGATACGCGCCAGCGCCTGCACCAGATTTTCAACACTTTTTCCTCCGTATATATCCACCAGTCCGGTTTCGTCTTTGTACTGCCATGCTTCAAACGCCATGCCGTTCTTGCTCTTCACCGCACGGTGTAGCTGCGGGTAGCTGATGTACAGTCCGCTGGGTAGCTTGATGCCTTTGTTACCCTCGACCAGTGCAACACCTTCACGCCCGAACCACATGGACGTATTCCTGTGCATAGCTTCAATCGCGCTATCCCCCGTCCTCCATAGTCTCGTGATGGCAGGCACTGAGTTACGGTACGTGTCGATGATGTTCTTGCACTCGCTCAATTCCAAGTCCATGTTCATCTCGGACGCCTTCAGTGTGATCTGAAGTTTCATCGCCCCCGTTTGGTAGCCGCAACCTAAAACTACCGTCTTGCCTACGAACCGCTCTACCTTATCCGCCTTCGTTATCGGCCTACCGAAGATCTTACTCGCCATCTTGCAGTACACATCCACGCCGTTGGCGAAGTCTTGCACGAGGTCATCCTGCCCCGCCAGCCACGCAAGCATCCGCGCCTCGATGTTGGACGAGTCGCAGTCGATGATCACATGGCCCGGAGGTGCCTCGATGCACTTCTTGAGCTTGTTGGCTTGTGCCCCACGGGCCGGTAGGTTCTGCAGGTTTATACCATCAGTGCCACCCAAGCGGTGCGTTCTCGCAGCAGAATATCTCAGAGGCACCGGGAACAGCGGGTTGCGCTGCGCCATGTCGATGAACCGCTGCGTGCGCGTCTCCTCCAGGGTGCTCTTGACCCCCATCCGGGCAGCCACCACAGCCTGCACTCGGTCGTCAGGGTGCTCCAGCAGGGCCTTCATACCCGGGTCGGTCTTGGCGAAAGCGAACGCTTGCTTGCCTGTCGTGGCACTGATCTTCATCGGCGGGGACACACCGAACGACTCCAGCACCAAAGCGAACTTCGGGTTGGACATCAGGTCTTCCTTGGCGATACCCGCCTTGGTCAGCAGTTCATCCTTGCGCCGCACCACATCGGCAAGGTGCTCCTCCAGCTTCTGCGCGTTCAAGCGCAGCGTGGGCTCGGTGTACATCCTGATGAGCCGGTCGATCAACTCCAGTTCCTTGCGGGGGTAGGGGTCTCGATGGTCGAACGTCTCGGGCTTGTACCACCCGTTGGACATCAGGAAGAACAGTTCATGGCATAGCTGCACGTCGTGCAGGCAGTAGTCAGCGTACTCCTTGAACTCTTGCGGCGTGAAGTCACAGCGACGTTTGCCCATCGCGTTCTGCACGGCAGTGCCCTTGTCCTCCAGCCCGTACCGCTTGGCAAGCAGGGCCAGCGAGTTGCCCTTCATACCGAACATGGCACGTGCCATCGACAGGGTGTCCAGCCACGCAGCGGGATTGACCCCAAACCTCCATGACAGGATGGCAGCATCGAAGAGCGTGTTGTGGCACAGCACCGCGTACTTACCCCACTCGATGCCATCGAGCCGGTACTGCACCTCCTCGTGGCTGCCGGTGACGATCTCCTTGGTGCCATCCGGCCAGCGAATCCCGAGCATGATGACTTCGAAGCGCGGGTCGCGGATGTAGTGCTCCATCGTCAGCTTGCTGAGACTGAAATCCTTGTCGTAATAGGTCTCGAAATCCAACGTCAGGATGTCCATTGTGATCTCTCATGGAACCACTCTTCTAGCAGTTCAGTAGTGTCTTCGCGCACCACCATCGCGGACCCACCGGCACGGTGGATGTCTGCCATCTCACGCTCTTGTAGAGCAGTGGGCTTATTGAATCCAGCCTTGCATTCTACACCCAGGAACATGCCTCGGTAGCACACGATGATGTCTGGTATGCCTGCTCGACCGTAGCCATTCTGTGCAGGGAAGAAGTAATAGCCTTTGTACTTCTTGATGATGTCAACGCACTTAGCTTTGACTTTATTTTCCGGGGTTGCCATCGTTGAATTCCTCCACTTCAATGAGTTTCTGGATGTAGTGTGCCGCCTTCTTCAGGTCTTGCACGCCGCCCTTTGAGCGCCAGCGGGATAGGTACTTGACAGCGTTGCCGTCTAGATACCCTAGCTGCCAGTCGAGGATGACATCCCACGTTTCGTAGGTGTGCTGTTTGTAGTGAGCGCCGCCCACTTGTGTGGCATTCGCCACCGCTTTGGCCTGCAGCATCTGTAGGTCTGCTTCGGTCATGAGTTTGTGCATGATGTTGGGGTGTGGTTAGTTGTTGGGGGTTGAGGGGGATACACAGATTCCCAGCCCCCTCGGTTCTGGGTTTCGGAGGGGCAGCACACGCCACAAAAGTATGTAGCGGGCAGCGTGTACTGCGCGGAGCGACGCGGTTGCCCGCGTCTTGTGTCGGCTTCACATCTGTGAGGATAGAACCGCTTCCGCAGCTATGCAATGCCCGCTTAAAACAGTGCGTCTTCTACCATTCTCGTGGCGTCCGCTTTGGTTGTTCGTCTGGCTCGGTTGACGAAGACTTTGTCTTCTTTGTATGAAAAGAGGAAGGGCCAAGTTTTGTCAGGGTTTCGACGGTGTTGAAACGGTGACCGTTCGCACACTGCCTGCGCCTCCAAACACTGCGCGTGGATACCACCTCCGTCCAGGCATTGCATGTCGGACATTTCATTTCTCCCCCTTCAGATACCGCTCTACCGCCCGAGCGAAGTGATGATGGAACCCACCGTTGGCATGCCACAGGTCAGCGATGACCTCGTCGGTGAGAGTGCGTTCGGGCTGCTCCAACGCGGCGCGGAGGGAGTCAATTGCTTGCCATCGTTCAGGTCTGTTTGCCTTTTGCGTAAAGCCCCATTCGTCTGCCATGAACTCTAAAGCCTCCAGCGCCTGACGCGCAGCGTCTCGCAGGTCACTCATAGTTCTTGCTCCTTAAAGCGGCCTCAATGGCGCGGGCAAAGCCGATAATTTCAAGGTTGCTGGGGCCGTCGCTGCGCATGCCCCACATCTTCAGCGATTCATCCTTGCTCAGCCCTCGCCACTCGCGGCGGGGTGGGTGGGTGTAGAGGGGAAACGAGCGCCACTCAATGAAGTCAGCAGGGTTGTCGGTCACGCACACAGACTTCCCATCCTGCGTGTAAACCATCCACGCCACCGGCTCCTGCTCCGGCTGCTCCAGCGCGGCGCGTAGGGAGATGACTGCAGGATGGTGCGGCATGAATACCGTCTCCAACGCCTCCAGCGCCTGCTGAGCAACTTCGCGTAGTGTTGTCATTTCGGTTCGCTCTTTCGTATCAGGTTGTGCCCCGCCGTTTCAACGTAGTGGCCCGTTGTTGTCGCGTAAGTCGTTGCCGGTCGTGTTGTCATTTGAAACATGGTGGCGTCAGAGCCCATCAGTCTGTACGCGAGTCGCTTGCCGCTGGATTCCCCACCGTCCATCAGAATCTTGGCTTCGTCTTCTGGCAATCCGGCAAAGACGAACCGCGTCATCGTCTGCTTGTGCTCCAGTTTGTCGTGACGCCAGAAGGCCCACCAAGGTCGGCTCACCAGCACCGTTGTGGTCTGCGGCTTGTAATAGCTCAGTGTGTACATCAAGTCAGTCATTTCATGCTCCTTCCAATATCTCAGCCGCAGCCCTGACGACGGCGCGGCGGGTGGCGGCGTAGGGGTCACCACTTTCGTCAATTCGGCCTTCCGCTGCGCCGTATACGCGCACCGTGTGGAAACTGTGCCGCAGGTCAAGCTGCAGTTCCAACTTCACCGCCAACCGCAGCGCATCGCCGTCGTCGGTGAGGGGGTTCCACCAACTTTTACCCGGCTCCACACCTCGGTACATAAACGCGCCGTAGTTGTCGCTCCAAGCGCCGATGGTCAGACCCGCTGCCTTCGCAGCGGCCTCAAGCAGTTCGCGGTCAGTCATGGCTGTTCTCCTCAAACTCAAACACTTCGTGGATATCACCCCAAACTGCGTTTTTGATTTGTTCAATGATCTCGTGCTGACTCGGGGTATCGGTGTGTTTATACGCACGGCGCAAGCCGCGTTCAATCCCACGGTCGATGGCATCCTCAAGGATGACGCGGGTCTTAGGTTTAATACCCATGTGGTGTGCTCCCTTCCATCCACTCCGGTTTCTTGGGCAGCGGTGCCCAGCCAACGTAACCGCCAATACCGGGTTGGTATTGGCCGTAAACAGCAACGCCACCTGCGGTCAGCAACTGGACTTTGGCCGACAGCGGGCAGGTATGTAACGGCTGCCAGAAGTAAGTCTGGTCAACCGCAACGGAACGGTCGTTGTTTAGTTTGACGGTCATGTGTTCCCCCTTGCGCGGATGGCAATAGCGCAAGCCTGCGTCCATCCCATCTCGTTGTGGTCAACCTTCCCCGTGGCGTATTCGGCATCAACTTTCTGGTCACACACCTTCGCGCAGGCCTCGCGCTCGGCAGCGGCGACAAGGGCGGCGAAGCGTTCAATCTCATCTGATGTTCCGGCGTAGTACGAACTGCGATAGGTGTAATCGGCTGGCATTGAATCAATCCCAGCCTCCCGCGCCAGTTTGATGATGTCGTCGCGGTTCATTTCTCCTCCCCCTGCACTTCGTGCTGCATACCCATCATGTGCATAGCTTTACGCACAGCGTCGGTCAGGTCGAGCCAGTCGTTCCAGCCGACTACCTGTTTAATCTCCACGCGGGCAACGATGCCGTCCACAGCTTCAACCGTAGCTACAACATGGCCGTGCATCTCTTCGTCATAGATCTCAATCTTGACGGGGTTCACAACGAGTTTCATAAATACCTCCCTGCAAGGTACGCAACAACAACTACAGCAGCGCCGACAACTACGACACCGAGGGCAAACTTGCCAACTTCCTCCAACATCATCTGACTGCTGTAGAAGTTCGGCTCCTCTTCCTGGCCTACGTCTGTGGCGGCTTCCGCTGCCTCGGGGTAGCGGCCTTGCTGGTCGCAGCCTTGGGGTAACTTGTTCATTGAATCCTCCTGACTTTGCTTGCCAGCAACCAACGGTCACCCAGGCGCAGGACGCTGCGAACCCAGGCTTTACGATTGTGCCGATTGATCTCAGGCGGGACCAGTGGGGAGTTCCATAGCTCCCGGGCGTGACGGACTAAATCTTTGGTGCTCATGTGCTTCTCCTTTGAGGTTGTAACTGTGATGGATGTAGCCAAACTCGATACGCCCGACCATCGTCTGACGTACCCACACGCGCTTACCTGACGCATAGGTTCTGAAATGCCCCCTGCGACTGTGCAAGCGTGGGCTTGCGTGTGTTCTACCTGTTGGCGCTGTGTCCTGCACCACCGTCGCCGTGACTTCAATGACCTTCCACTCAAACAGCGGGCGTTTGCCTTTGCGTATGCGCTTCTCGTTGTTCGCCGCAGGTCTAGCTTCGTATGCTCTGATCGTTTCTTTGTGCAGCACGCTTGGTTGGATACAAGCCAAATACAGGTCCTGCAACATCGCTACCCAATGGAAGGTCAAGACATCGCCGTTTGTTTCCATACCTTCTTCCTTAGCGAATTCTAAGGCACTTGCGGTTAGGTTTAGATCTATTGGCCTGTCCGTTTTACTTGGGTTATGCGTCAAACGCATAACATCTCCTGAAGAACTGCGTAAGACAGCCTCCAATTTGTTATCCGGCACTCGCTTTATCGTAGCTACCAAACAGGCATCGTCATTCTTTCTAACAAAGGCCATGCGCTCAAACGGCATGTACAGATCTTTTGGGTCTGCGGAAAATGGTCTGTCTATATGTGCTAACGCGTCGTATTCTTCATTAGACAGCGTGTTGTGGTCTCCCAAATCAAACCACATGAAGTCCGTGGGCTTATCGATGCCAAATGGTTTCTTCATCCCTTCAAGGATATTCGGTGTCATTGCGCTCTCCTCAAAAGTAAACGGGCAACAAAAACGCCCTGCCTAAGCAGAGCGTTGAGTGCGGAGTTAACCGTGGTTAAGCGGTGCGCCAGACACGAATGCCATCACCCACGGTTGCGGTAGCGAACGTGCCCTTGCCGAAAGCCTTCTTGGCAATCGCAATCTTGCGACGCCAGTTGCTCAGTTCGTTCTTGGCAGCCACATCGCAGGGCACCAGAAAGCTATCGCCCACGTCCATCTCACCAAATGGGAACTCAACAGCCTTACGCCCACGGCGGTTCGACACCATCGGCACATCAGATTCGATTTCAAAGCTCATTTGTTTTCCTTCTTCGGCTCCCGCTGAGTGGCAGCGAGAAGCAGATCTGCACCGATTGGTGCTTGCGGTTGACGGCCACTCCGTTTGAAACTTGACTCTAATCGCTGCCATGCAGCGTGTCAAGCGGGTTCTTCAAGTTTTGCATCGATCCAGTACGTCTGCCCGACCTTCCTGCCCACATCCCGCACCTCCTCAGGGTGCGCCCAGTCTAGTAGGTGGATGGCCTCTTGTACCCATGCAGGCAGCATGTCCAGACGATACCGCTCGGTCACGATAGGCGTCGGTGCCTTGGGGTACAGCGTGACTTCATACAGGCCCCCCACGTCGGTGAACCTGTACGTTGTGCTGAGGTTGCGCTGCCGATCAATCATTGGTTTTGGCTTTCCGCTTGGCTTCCTCTTCTTCCTCTCTCATGCGTTGGTTCTCCAGCATCTGGTGAAACTGAACTGCACCGAGCGTGGAGATCTGTGGGTTCTGATCAGCGCAGACAAGTTTTGCCAGCTTGCGACTACCGATAGACCCCCCGACCCACTCGTTGTCGATCTCGTACACATCGTGCCCTGCGAACAACTCAAAGATTGCCATTGCCGCATCTTTGGGCACGGCGTATTGCCGGTGTCCCAACCCAGACAGCAGTACCAAATCAAACTCAGGTTTCTTCGTTGCCATGTTGGCCTCCATAAAATGTCGCGCTGCGGGGCGACATCCGGTCCCTCAAACAGGGACGTACAACGACACACCCGAAGGTGCTCTCATACCCTTGGTGCTGATTGCCCACAGCACCGGCCCCGGCCACTGCCCACCCCAGTCGGGCTCGACGTAGCCATCGGTGAACACGATAGTCGCTTCGGGCTTGATGTCCTCACGCTCCATGTACTCACGCATCGAAGTGACGCGAGTGCCTCCACCACCCTTGGGCTTGGTCGTCTGTGCCAGCGTCTGCACAGCCTCACCCTCGTACACCTCATGTGCTGCCACACGAGAGTCCCAGTAGATAACGTCCACGATCTCAGGGCGCACCGTCTCACAGGCACACATGATCTCGGTCAGCGCACGCTGAAGCTGCACCTGACTGATGGACCCTGACGTATCCACACCGATGGTTACCCTACGCACTGCCTCGGTGTAACGCGAGGGCATGTAGGTATCCTGAGCCAGCCACCGCCTCGACGGCTTGCGCCACGTGGACAGATCGTTACCCGCTGCCGTGGTACGCAGCCACTCACGCAACTGCTCAGCCCAATCAACCTGCGGCTCCAGCAGATCACCGAACGCACGGCTCACATCGGCACCGATCTTCCCAGCGATGAGCGCACCCTGACGCAGGGCGCTGTCCACAGTCTTGCGAACCTCCTCGGCTTCGCCAGCCGTCAGCGGCTGCATACCCTCACCGTCACCCTCAGGCCCCGGGCTGGCAGGCTCGTGCTTGTCGAACTGCTTGGCCCCCTTGCCGTTGGCACCCTTGGGCTGCTGCTGCTGTTGCTGCCCCTGCTTCTTCATGGCACGGTAGATCTCACCCGTGTCCATGCCTCGGTACTGCTGGTCGAGCACAGCGTTTTCCCAGACCGTGAGGAAGTCTCCCCGTGGGTCGAGGTCATGCAGCATCAGGTTGATCACTGCGTCCGCTGCGAAGTTGGCAGTCTGCGGGTCCTCCTCAAACATCTTCTGCCACACAGTCATGTGCATAAGCATCACGTGGAAATACTCGTGCAGCACAACAAAGCGGGTCAGCTTGTCGTCAGCGTCGTTGATGAACGCACGGCCATACACCACGTCCCGGCCATTGGTCCCGGCAGTTGGCACGTCATCACGTACCTCCCAGGTGCCGACCATGAGCACACCGCTCATAGCCATGAAACGCGGATCACGCATGATAGCAGTGCGTGCCTTGGTGATTTTGTCTTCTGCGTTCATACCACCTCCAGTGGGTCATCATGTCGCGGGCAGTCATCACTGGTACAAAGTCCAGTAACAAGTTCTCCGTCTTCCAGATCACGTCCGCAGTACGGGCAGGTGATTGGCTGTTCGGTTGTCATTTCTTCTCCTTCGGGTGGATAGTGGTGAGGAACACAGTGCCCTCGACCATAGGCTTGAAGGACTCGATGTCGTAGTCCATGTCCATGCCGACAGGCACGAGATACAGACTGAAGGGGTACTTCTCCTTCTTCATGAAGCGGATCAACCGCTCGATGTCAGTGTCAACTTTCCACGTACAGAAAGACGCGGCAAAGAAATGTCGGTTGTTCATGATTACCTCAAGATCCAAGAGTTAGTAACACACCATTGAGTGAACGCACGGTTCAGTGCAGTCCACGCTGACTTGTGCTTCTGGCGCAGCAGGTTGGTAGCGAACACAGCCTGCAACTCCTTGGGCAGGCGCTGCATGTAGGTCAGCACGTTGTCGAGCGTGTCCTTCTCGACCCGGTGCACGGCGCGGTGCACAGTCATCATGTTGGTCGTCGGCGTGGCAGGCAGCTTGGCCTTGTCAGGCGCACCGATGATCGAGCCCCACGACGGCAGCCCATCTGCCAACTCCACATACGCCATCAGGTCCAGCGCCGCACGGGCACCCAGTGCACCGGCCAGGGCACAGCGCATCACATCGTCGTCACCCACCGCATCGCGGTCATTCAGCATGCGGCCAGCCGCAGCCAGGGAGCGAGGGGTCACGAACGCTTTGCGCTGCTCACCACGGTGGTGGATGTACGGGTTCTCGGCAGGGGTCTGCACCGTGTCCTCCTCAGCCAGCACCTGCGGCGTGTCGGTTACCCATGCCAGCACTGCGTGGTGTATCCCATTGGCTACACCCCACTCGACCCACTCAGGGGCGGTCGGCTTACGCATCGTGATGACAGACATACGGTTGCGGACGTGCATCTGCATCGCATCACCCACGCCCTCGGATGAGAGGTTCGTAGTACCGAAGACAATCGACCCCTGCGGCAGCGGGCGGTGCCCGACACGCCGATCGAGCAGCACAGGCAGAAGAGCGTTCTGCACAGAGCGAGACGCCTTACCGAACTCATCCAGGCAGATGATGCGTGCCTCGTCGCTCTGCGTACCAAACACCTCGTTGGGGTAGAAGGTACTGGTCTTCGTCGCATGGTTCACGGCAGGGATCTGAATGTCACCCACGTCGATCTGCGTGCAGTCGATGTACACCGGACGATGGTCTGGGAAACGCTCCGCAAGGGTATGCAGGATGCTGGACTTGCCTGTGCCCGAGGGACCCTCGATCAGGACGGTGGTGTGCGTGGCAAGGTTAGCCACGGCGTTGGCACATTGATTGATGCTGAGTTTCATATCTACCTCCAATTAAACCGGTTTAATTACTCACAACGAGAATTCAGAAAGAATTTCGTCCATTTTGTTCTTCAGATGGTTCTGAAGTTCGGGAGTGGTTTTAAGGCTGTCCATGTCGACACGGGACAGCGCCGTCTCCAGCGCCACACGGGCCTGCTCCAGCTTCGGATCGCCTGTCACATTCAGTGACGTGAGCAGAGTGCACAACTCAAGGCCTTGCTCCAGCATGCTGTCGTACAGCTTCGGGCGGCGCTTCTTCTTGATCTCGACTGACACCACACCCTCCTGCGTGATGTCCCGCGTCGTTGTGCCCACGACATTACCATCGTCATCGTATTCCGGCACTTCCTCGGTGCCGACTTTGACGGGGCCGCGATGGATTATTTCCTCCACGGCGTCGGGGTCATGCTCCAGCACGGCAGCCATCCGGTCACGAATCCAATTCACCTGATCACGTACCCTATCCCATGCGTCGGCCACGGCAGTGGCTACGCGGGCCTGCAGCGCCTTGTCATACTGATCCTTCAGGTCAGCGGCAGCGGCAGCACCGATGTCCACGCGGAAGTCCCCCGACTCAGGCACGGGCTCGATGGCAAAAGAAAAGCGGAACTTGGCAGCCACCTCAGACTCGGGCGGGTACTCGGCACGGTCGAACAGCGCACCCATCTCGAAAGCCTGCTTGCTGATCTCCGTGGAGTAGGTTCGCAGGAAGACCTGAATCAGGTCGTTGAACCGCTGCTCGTACTTGGCAGCCTGCCCCATCACGTTGAGGTACTGGGCGGTGGTGATGAGCCTGCGTCCGTTGTCATCCCAGGGCAGGGTCTGGGTGTTGAACCATGCCCGCACCTCGCCACGCAGGGACTTGATGGCCTCAAGGGCAGGGCACTCACTGAACAGGTGCTTGTGCACCGTAGCGGCGCGTTTCGATCGGGCACCCTTGGCCTGCGTCACCTCGTCGGCAGTCTTCTTGTCCTGCTTCCGTGCTTCCCACACGGAGATGTTGATGCTGCCGAGCATGGCAGCGGTAGCGATTGATATCGTCATGACTCTCTCCTTGAAAAGCCCCTCTCGGGGCGGTTGGTTTAGATGCTGATGCTGAACGTGGCGTTACGCAGCGTCTCGTTGACACGGTCGTCGATCTGGTCATGCAGCTCGCTTTCACGCAGGAAGTCAGCCGGGTCTTCGTCGTTCCAGTTGCTGACGACGTTGTCGTAGTCGTCGTGGTTGTAGGTCTCAAGGTGGTTGTCCATTGCCTGCTCGATCTGCGCGTCGGTGGTACGGCGCAGCTTCTCCCAGAACCATTCCTGAGAGTTGAGTGCCTCGACCATCTTGGCCTCGTCGATGGGGATCGTGACGTTGGTGGTCTGCTCAAAGAGCTTGGCCTCGGTCAGCTTGGTCTCAAGCAAAGCAACACGCTGCTCCAGCAGACGCTGGTCAATACCCACGCAGCCCTCTTCAAGCGCAGTGATCCGCTCCAGCAGCGGAGCGACAGCCTCGGCAACAGCAGCGTTCAGGGCGGCGGACAGGATTTGGTTCAGATCAAACATTTGCATTACTCCTCAATTGACATACCGCTGGAGGGCAGCGGCCACCCACTCACTCACTCACCAAAGGTGATGAAGCACACTGTGCATTCACCGTAAGGTCTCAATTCTATCATATCACCATACTTAACGGTAGTGCAGCGTTTACCGTTCCAGCCGATGTGATGCTTCACTCGGCGCACTACGCTGTAGTCCGACAGTGCCATCGGCACGTCGAGGATGTATCTACGCACCCACCCGTAGTTAGCTTCACCGTTGAAGGTGTCGGTTACTTCGATGTTGACTTTCATGATGTTCCTTTCGTTGCGCGGTCAAGCGCCCAGAACAGTTGCTCTCTTGCTTTCCATACCCAGCGCCCGCCACTTGGCAAGCGGGACAGAATGTTCATAGCCTTACTCCACGCAGTGTCGTCCACCACCCAGGTATCGTCTATGACAGCGCTGTTACTGCGGATGATGTGCAGTGCAGTGTTCATCCCTGCCCGCCACGTTGGCGTCGGTCCAGTAAGCAGAGCGCGTCGCAGTTGTGTACCGTTGACAATCATTTCCTCATACCTCTCTCATGTGTATGTCGATGATCCGCGCAGCTTCCCGCAGGGCATCGGGTGGGTTGATCCACATGGCCTTCTGCTCTTCGGGGTCCATCAGTTCGAAGGTGTCCAGCGTTGCGTAGATCTCGGACAGCGCCACGCGCAGTGCCTCGTGTAGGGACATGGGTTCGGTGTTCATCGATGTAATCCCCCTTTGTTACCGATTCCCGGCAGGTCCCTTCGGTCCACCAGCAGGACGTAATTGCTCTTGTGCATCGGGACGATGGTCCATCCCTTGCGCTCCTCACGGGCAGCCTCCTCGCCGCAGAACAAGCAGAGCTTGTAGCCCAGGGCCGCACGGCGCGGGTCAATGTCGTCATCGCAGTGGATGCAGTTCATACCGTGATCTCCTTTTCTTGTATCCAGTAGATGTACCCACAACCATCGTCGGTGTCTTTCAGATGACGCAGGATCGATTCAGCCAGCACCTTGTCAGTACATACGTGCTCGATCCAGGGTTTTTCCGAGTCGGAAGACCACACAATCCAAACGTATTTCATACCGCCACCACGAAGTGAGTCTGCCCTGTGTCACGGGCTTGAGCGAAGGATGCACGTACCGGTGCACCCAGAGCCTTGAGGATGAAGTTCATATGCGATGCAGTTGAATGGGTGTAGTACCCGTGCCAGTGGAACACCACGTTGTCGCCCTCTTTGACGGCGATCGGTGACGCGTGCAGGGTGTATGCCTGCCCGTCCGTTGCTGCGTTATGGCAGCGGCCCTGCTGCCCTGCGACGAAGGCTTGCGCCAGTTGTGTCTTGTTCATACTTCCTCCAGAGCTTCGTTGTCCAATTCATACGCGGTAGCCATTGCCACGTCACGACAATACTGATCCGCTAACTGTAAATATAGATTGAGGATTGCTTCGAACAGTGAGTCCGTCGTAGCAATCTCGTGGTAGTCCGTCTCGTCGGGTTCCCAGTACCCACCGTGCGTGGTGTAGGGAATCTGCACCGAGTACTTGATGCACGGGCGGGGCACCAGCCCCGTGGTCTGGCCTTCGTGCTGCATGATGTATGCGCCACCGATCTCCAGCGTGTCACGCTCCTGCTCCAGCGTCTCCACGGACACCTTACCCATGCGGGCATACTGCGCCCCGGACTTAGCCAGGGCATCGACGTAACGCTCAGCGTTATGCACGTCACGTTCAGTGAATCCGATATTCATAGCACCTCCTCAGTAGTACGGGGTTTCAACTGCGTACATCTTGTACGCACGGGCCTTCCACCGCGCCAGCATGATGGCCTTGGCAGTGTTGCCATCGGCCCACGCACGCAACTCAGCACGCATGTAGCGAAGATAAGTATTCATATCTACCTCCTTAACCGTGGTTAATTCAGAACTTGAAACACAAACTCACTGCGGGCGTAGGCTTGTGGGTTCTGCGGGTTGCCATAAGGATCGTGTGCAACAAGGTCGTAACACTTGGAGCAGAACGTCCCGTTGATACCGTAGTACCCACGCAGGCGCCAGAACTGATTGGTCTGCGTTGTGTTGCAGTTACTGCAAGTCATTGCATTCTCCTTCGGGGCAGCGCCCCGTTAACTGAAATACCGACCGACGATCACGGTGTCGTCGTCGCACAACTTGAACAGCACACCGCTGAAAAACGAGTCCGACACGATGCCGTGCCAGCCAACAAACTGGCTGAAGCCCAAACCCCCCAGCACGTTCGTGTCACGCGGACACGGGCCGATCGTCTGGCTGTCGTACACGTCATACCACTCGCCCTTGTACTGGACGAAGCGCGGGCTGTAGTGGTCAGCCAGCAGGACGTAATCAAAGTCAGCCTGCACCTTGGCAGGCAGGTCCGCGAAGCACGCCATCGGGCGTGGGCGGTTGTTTGTGATGATGTTCATAGCACTCTCCGGTGTTCGCAGCACCGCCGACGATTGTCGGCTGCACATGCTGCTTGATGCACTCGTTGCCCGTCCAGTACCCGGACGCAAAGCGCGAAGCGCATCAAGCAGGGGGCATGTTGGGTGGTGTCTTTCCTAACCACCTCCGCCCCCGTGCAGGTTCATTCATGTAATAGCAGCATGGGACTCTTACCCATCACCACTATGCAGGGAGTGCTACGGACCCTTCATGATGTGCTGCACCCTTGCAGGGGGATACATTCACCTTCCTACCTGCCACGGACCTCTTACTGCGTGATGCGACACGCACGGGTTGATGTGACTCAGCAGTAACACAAGTCATGAACGATAGCGCTGTACGCCCTTGCGGGCTTATCACTGCGCGACTGAACACTATGCCTACAGCGCCTCACGGCGTTGAGCAAGACTAAATTGTTAAAGAGCGTAGCTGCTAGCAGTGCTTGCAGCGTATCGTCTGCGAAAGGTCTCTCTGTTTGATTTCCCAGCCGATGTATCTATTATATGCCAAGTAGCTCCTTATGTCAAGCATTTAATCCTCTCCACTGTCCTTCCAATCGTCAACTAATTTCTGTAGTTGAGTCTTCTTTACCGCTTCTTCGACAGCTTCAGCAGTCTTCTCGTTTGGCACAGGTGGATGCTTGGCAGACCACTCTTTGAACCGCTCAGCCAAGGCAGGGCGGCTCTTCAGCAGAACAGGCAGGGCACTTACTGTCATGCCCTCGACCATCTTCCGGGCCAACATGCTCATCACCATCACGTTCTCCGACGTGAAGGCAGACCGGGTGTCGCGTCTCCCGACGCGGGGTGCGTAGTACGAAGCAAACTCGTCCCAGGCTAGGTCCACACCCAGCACGGGGCAGCGGGTAACGAACCCGCCCGGTTCGCCCACGGCGTATAGGTCCTGCAAGACAAACGAACTGCCCCCTCGGTTGGTCATGTTCGTCCTGCACTGCTGCACAGCAGCCTTCAGTGCCTTGAGCTTGTATGCGTGCTCTGAAGAGATCGACTTGGGGAAGCTGTGCTGCCTGCCCGTGGTGCGTAGGTTAGGTGCACCATCTGCTTTCGGCGGGACCGGCAGTTTCAGGGCCTTGTTCACTACGGCGTTGGATACACACATCAACTTAGCCACAACGGAGACAACTTCAAACCGCTCTAGTGTGTCCAATGCAGTCTCCTCTTTGCCGATGCGCTTGAGGGCTTTCTTGAATAGCTTGTCGATGGAGTGGTTGCGTATCTGTACCATTGATTCGTGATACAGGGCTTTGTTCTGCACAACTGAACCGTAGTCCCGCAGGGTGTGCACCTTGGCGTCTGTGGCAGGGGTGAACTTGATGTCCATTGATGGGGCGTCGATGGGCAGGTCACTGGTGAGTTGCAGGGCGGGGGAGTAGATGGTGAAGGGGGCGATGAAGTCTTCGAACGTGAGGATCACGTCCTCGGGGGTACCGAAGATGATGCCTGCTGTATAAGGTACGGGTTTGCCCCAAATCTCTATCGGATTGAGTCCATTGCTGCGGTAGGCAATGTAGGGCTCGCCACGCTTGTTGGTGAGGATGATGCAGCGGCGGGCGAGCAGTTCGGGGTCGGGGTAGCGCATGGTGTGGGGGCTCCTGGGGGTTGATGGGGGCTAGGAGTTGTTATGGTAGCATAACTGGAGCGGGGTGCGCAAGGGGCTAGCTTTACTACCAGTAAGACTGGGAAGGGGGGTGCTCGCGGAGTTAGTGTGTGGAATTAGGGGGTGGAATTATGGACACAAAGTTAGTATAACGGCTAAGTTGTTGATTTGATTGGATTGTTCCGCGCGTTCCTCCAGTTCCCGCCAAAGAGTAGGAAGATGCCCCAGACCCCCCCTTAGCCATGTAAAACAAAATAAATAAGTAGGGTTAATACTAATCTAAGAAACTTTCTTAAAAGAGAGAGAGGTACAGGAACACAAGGAACGAAGTCGGGGCGGGCTGCTGGCGTGCCACCCCTGCTCAGCCTCGCGGACTCTAGGGGACCGGGTGTCGGTGCTACCCTGCGGCGCGTTATAAGTTTGTTATACACTGTATAACATTGCTTTGGGTAGCATAGCGCGTCGATGCGCGGCCTCGCGTACAGGCGCGGCGTGGGGACTCGCGTGCTGGCGTGCCACTCGCGTACTCTTGACATCCGGTCCCGAGCAGGCACAAAAAAACCCCGCAGGGCGTGTACCCTGCGGGGCTGCGATCACTTGCGGTGCTTGCGAATCAATGCGATCATTTCGAGTCCAGCATTCTGTAACCTATCAACATCGGCAACGTCTACGATCTGAGTCGCCTTGTTTATGATGCCCTGGATAATCACGATCGGATCGGTTGATTCCGCCGGGGCTGTATCAGCACTATCGCTCCCCTTCGAACCCTTAGTTTTGACGATACCGTTAGCCTTATCGATATGGGTCTTCACCCGTGACATCATCGTACCGTCAACCAGTTGCATATATTCCCGACGGAGAGACTTGAGCACATCGTCGTCGATTTCCCGCAACTGATCAGTTGTCAGGTCCAACAGCATTGCAACTGACCACTTGTTTGACCCTTTCGGGCTTTCGGCGGATACGCTACCTGGAACTGTAGTGATGAGAGTTACAGGTTTCTTCGAAGCAGAAACGCCCTGAACAATGAAGCCCCGGACTTGTGTGTAGACTGATTGATTCCACAAAGCATTAGGGTGCTTGTCAGTAGACTTCACCAGCATTTCAGAGACAAGCCCCATCTTTGCCAGCGCCTTACCAGCGCGTGACCACTTATCACGTGCGGTGCTCTCTGCACTTGCGGCGTCTGAGAGGACTGAGGCTGCGGGGGAAAGATCGAATTGCACTTGTGACATTTTGCGTTTCCTTTACAGGGTTAGGTTAATGTAGGTTTGTCATGCCTACACTCTAGGGTAACGCGTGTTTTTCGGTTATACACTGTATAACACCCACCCTACCCGGGAGACCCCTGTATGCGTTGGGACTCCGCCGCCGCGCTTTGCGCTGTGTTACGCATAAACAACGAGGACGTCTGGGCGTTACGGCGGTATTAGGAGCGCAATTTGATACGAATTAGGCTACAACAAAAATAAACTCGGGGGTGGGTACACCCCCACCCCTGCCAATATAGAAACACCCCCCGGTAGGATTCCTACCACCCCTTGCATGCACAAATTTTTCGCGTTACATTCGGCGCACCGAAGATCTGCTTCGTGCTGCCATGATTGAATGCCCTGTTGACGAGTACGTCCCGCTGCCGACGAAGTCTGGCTCCCAGTCTGCCAAGCTCTGCTACGCAGAAATCAAAGCCAAGGCCCGTGCTGCAGTGAACGCAGCCAACCTGCTGGACATCGTGGGCTACAAAGACGAACCCGAGGACATGGAGTTCGTCCAAGCCATCACGCACAACGCGCTGCGTCGATCGGCCCAAGGCAAGGAAGTGCCCTCCGAGGAGGTCAACGCAGCCATCAGCACCCCTGCCAGTGCGCTGTTCGTAGAAAGAATCCTGACTGCCTACGACATGGAGGTGGTGAAGGACGCCAAGCGCCTGCGACACTTCGTCACGAACAAGCTGATCGTAGAGACCGAAAACGTCGATGCACGTATCCGCATGCGTGCCCTGGAACTGCTTGGCAAGGTCAGCGACGTGGGGCTGTTCACTGAGCGCACCGAGATCACCGTCAACAACCGCAGCACCGTCGAACTAGAGACCTCCCTGCGAGACAAACTGCGCAAGCTGATGGACGTGTCAGGTGCCGAAGACGCCAAGATCATTGCCCCGCCGATCAAGCTCGACGCACCCATCAGTGCCAAAGCTATGCTGGCTGGCTCCTGACTGTGCAGCTTCTCACCGAAACTGAGATCGAGGCTCTGGCTGCCAACATCAGCCAGTTCAGCCCTGAGGAGCAGAGCCAGATCGCGGTCATCATTGATGAGCTTGAGCGCAGGAGGCAGGCCAAACTCTGCCAAGACAACCTGCTGGAGTTCTGCAAGCACATGGACCCGACTTACGTCGTGGCTCCTCACCACAAAAAGCTGGCTGAACTGCTGACTCAGATCGCTTTCGGACACAAAGACCGTATTGCTGTGTCCATCCCGCCCCGGCATGGTAAATCACACCTCGTCAGTACGCTGTTTCCTGCATGGTTTTTGGGTAAATTCCCTGGCAAAAAAGTGCTGATGGTGTCCCATACTGGTGATTTGGCCGTCGATTTCGGTCGAAAAGTGCGAAATATCATCGCAGACCCCCGGTACACGTCAATTTTTCCCGGAATCACCCTCGCTGCTGACTCAAAAAGCGCTGGTAGATGGTCTACGAACCACGGAGGGGAGTATTTTGCTACCGGTGTAGGTGCTGCACTGGCTGGACGGGGTGCTGACCTGCTATTGGTGGACGATCCGCACTCAGAACAGGACCTTTTGGCGGGTAATTTCGAGGAACTTGAGAAAACCTATCAGTGGTTTGCCTTTGGTGCACGTACACGTCTGATGTCAGGCGGTCGAATTGCAGTGATTCACACACGTTGGCACCAAGATGACCTGATTGGGCACCTGATAAAGGATGGTGTTAACAACCCCAAGGCAGACCAGTACGAAGTGTTTGAATTTCCTGCCATCATGACGGTAAAAACGCCCACTGACGAGGGTGAAAAGACCGTTGAAAAAGCGCTTTGGCCTGAGAAGTTCGATCTAGAAGCGCTTGAGCGTACCAAAGCATCGATGCCTGCGTTCCAGTGGAACGCGCAGTACATGCAGAACCCCACCGGGGAGCAAGGTGCGATCATCCAGCGCGATTGGTGGCAGCCGTGGAAAAAAGACGACCCACCATCCTGCGAATACATCATCATGGCGCTGGACGCAGCGGCGGAAAAGAACAACCGCTCTGACTTTACAGCCCTGCTGACCTTTGGTGTGTTCAGTGACGACGACCTGACAGATGGTGCGTCACACATCATCTTGCTGAACGCGATCAACGTGCGGGTGGAGTTCCCCGAGTTGAAGGACCTTGCGGTTCGGGAATGGAAGGACTGGGACCCCGATGCGTTCATCGTGGAGAAGAAGTCCAGCGGCACGCCACTGTTTCAGGAGCTTCGGCGCATGGGCATACCCGTGCAGGAGTTCACGCCGCACCGGGGCACCGGGGACAAGGTTGCACGTCTGAACGCCGTGTCTGACATCCTGCGCTCAGGGATGGTCTGGTATCCTGAAGGACGCCGTTGGGCCGAGGAAGTGATCGAGCAATCCGTTGCGTTCCCCTACGGGTCGCATGACGACATGGTGGACTGCCTATCAATGGTGCTGGCGAGATATCGGCAGGGCGGGTTCATCAGACTGCCAACGGACTACCGGGACCCTGAATACCTCAACCGCTCACGTAGAGCGGCGTATTACTGAAAGAAAACATCATGGCAACGAATATCGACCAAGCCCTCATGCCCCTGGACCCCCTGATGATGGGCGACGAGCCTGCCATCGAGATTGAGATCGAGAACCCGGAGGCTGTAAGCCTCCGTACCGGAGACGTAGAAATCACCCTTGAGTCAGAGCCAGAAACTGCCGAGGACTTCGGTGCCAACCTCGCGGAGTACATGGACGATGGCGAGCTTCAGACGCTGGCCTCAGAGCTTGTCTCCCTGGTAGACGCAGACATTAACAGTCGCAAAGACTGGACGGAGATGTTCGTCAAGGGTTTGGAAGTCCTGGGGATGAAGTATGAAGAGCGCACTGAGCCGTGGAACGGTGCCTGTGGGGTGTACAGCCCGCTGCTGACCGAAGCTGCTATCAGGTTCCAGTCGGAGATGATCACTGAGACGTTCCCGGCTCAAGGCCCGGTGAAAACGCAGATCATCGGTGCCATTGATCGTCTGAAGGAAGAAGCTGCAGAACGTGTCCGCGATGACATGAACTACATGCTGACCGAGAAGATGATTGACTACCGCTCTGAGCACGAGCGGATGCTGTACTCCCTGGGCCTGTCAGGTGCAGCGTTCAAGAAGATCTACCCCAACCCGAGCACAGAACTGCCTGCTGCACCATTCGTCCCTGCTGAAGATCTGATCATGCCCTACGGGGCGTCGAACGTGTACACAGCCGAGCGCGTGACCCACATCATGCGCAAGACGGAGAACGAGCTTAAAAAACTGCAGGTTGCTGGCTTTTATAGAGACGTAGAACTGGGTGAACCTGTCAGGTTCTTTACTGACATTGAGAAGAAAAAAGCGGAAGAACAAGGGTATACCCTTACCGATGATGATCGGTATCAGGTGCTTGAGATCCACGTAGACTGGGACATGCCGGGGTACGAAGATGAAGTTCCTTTGCCGTATGTGGTCACGGTTGAGAGGGGCACTCAGACGGTTCTGGCAATCCGAAGAAACTGGAACGAAGACGACAACCGAAAACTCAAGCGACAACACTTCGTTCAATACACCTACATTCCTGGTTTTGGTGCTTATGGTTTGGGTTATATCCACCTTATTGGTGGTTATGCTCGCGCTGGCACTTCCATCATTCGCCAACTCGTTGATGCTGGAACCCTGTCCAACCTGCCCGGTGGTTTGAAGAGCCGAGGTTTGCGGATTAAGGGTGACGACACTCCTATTGCTCCAGGCGAGTTCAGGGACGTAGATATCCCCAGTGGATCGGTCAGGGACAACATCATGCCTCTGCCGTACAAGGAGCCCAGTCAGGTTCTTGCCGCCCTGCTGGAGCGCATCACAGAGGAAGGCCGACGCCTTGCTGCCATCGCAGACCTGAAGGTCAGCGACATGAGCGCACAGGCCCCGGTGGGCACCACGCTGGCGATTTTGGAGCGCCAACTCAAGACGATGTCGGCTGTTCAGGCCCGCGTGCACGCCAGCCTGAGAATGGAGTTCAAGCTCCTCAAAGGAATCATCCGTGACTTCCTACCTGCAGACTATTCCTACACGCCAGAAGGCGGAGACCGGTCGGTCAAGCAGTCTGACTATGACCTCGTAGAGGTGATCCCGGTCAGTGACCCCAACGCGGCCACGATGGCGCAGCGGATCATGCAGTACCAAGCGGCACTGCAATTGGCTCAAGGTGCGCCGCAGATCTACGACCTGCCTCAGTTGCATCGGCAGATGCTGGAGGTGTTGGGCATCAAGAACGCTGAACGGTTGGTTGCCATCCCTGAAGACCAGAAACCCCAGGACCCTGTGACGGAGAACATGAACGTGCTGCGTGGCAAGCCCGTCAAGGCGTTCGCGTATCAGGATCATGAGGCGCACCTCCTAACCCATCAGGCGTTCATGCAAGATCCGAAGATTGCGGCCACGCTGGGTCAGAACCCGATGGCGCAGCAGATGATGGCCGCGCTCATGGCGCACATCGCAGAGCACGCTGCGTTCGCATACCGGGCTCAGGTCGAGATGGCCCTGGGTGTGCCCCTGCCCACGCTGGACGAGGAAGACAACGCGCCCATCGCCCCCGAAGACGAGAAGGCCCTGGCTCCGCTAATTGCCGCCGCTGCACAGCGCACGATGGTCCAGAACCAAGCAATGGCGGCTCAACAACAAGCTCAGCAGCAGGCGCAGGACCCCGTCTTGCAGATGCAGCAGGTGGAGCTTCAGTTGAAGCAGGCCGAAGTGCAGCGCAAGGCCCAGAACGACCAGATGGACTTCCAGATCGCGCAGCAAAAGCTGCAGCTTGAGGCGCAGCGCTTGCAGCTTGAAGCCCAGAAAAACCAGGGTGAAGACCCTCGCCTGAAGGCTATGCGGGCGCAGCAGGAGTTACAGCAGAAGGAGCAAACACATCGTCAAAAGCTGAACCATCAGGCTCAGCAGCAACAGATGAAGATGCGACAACAAGCGGTGCAACAGCAAATGAAGGCGCAAACCGCTGCGCCTGCAAAGGAGTAACAAATGGCTACCACTGCGTTTGACGTGGTTGTTAAGGAAATTGAGGAGCGTCGTGAGTCCATCGCACAGGCGCTTATCTCAGGCTCGGCAAAAGACTATTCCGAGTACAAGTTCATGACGGGTGAAATCCAGGGTCTTTTACGCGCTCATGTTTTTATCACCGACCTTGTGCGAAAGATGGAAAACGACGATGAGTGAAATCCTCCTGAGTGACGGTGCAAACACCACGGTATTACCCGAAACTGATGCAGAAAAGGCCCGTCAGGTGCCTGATCCTGTGACGTATCACCTGCTCTGTGCGCTCCCTAAAGCAGAAGAAGAGTATGAAAGCGGGCTGGTCAAAGCAGGCCAGACCATGCACTTCGAAGAGTTGATGAGCCCGGTGCTGTGGGTGATGAAAATGGGCCCCGACTGCTACAAAGATCCGCTGCGCTTTCCCAGTGGGCCTTCATGCAAGTTGGGCGATTTCGTCTTGGTCCGACCGAATACGGGCACGCGTCTGAAGATTCATGGTACGGAGTTCCGCATCATCAACGACGACAGCGTTGAAGCGGTAGTGCAGGATCCTCGCGGAATCCAGAAGGGTGGCCGATGAAGCCAGACGAAAACGAGTTTTTGGGCGTAACGGACGACTTCTTTTGGTACGAACTGACCGAGATGGCAAAGCAGTTGCACACCCTCGCGGAACGCTTCCAGAACATGGAACGCGTACTCAAAGCACGTTCTTATGAACAAAACACCTACGTCCAGTTTCTGCAGCGGCAAGTGCAAGAACTGAAGACACTCAAGGAGTAACAAATGTCAGAATTCAAGTTCCCGGACGAGATTGAGGCGGAAAAGCCTGAAGAACTTCAGATTGAAGTTGAAGGCGAAGGCGAGACCGAGATTGAGGTCGTAGACGACACGCCTGAAGAAGATCGTGGGCGCAAGCCCATGAAGGAAGCTCCGGCAGAAGTCACTGACGACGAGCTTGCCCAGTACTCCGAAGGAGTCAAGAAGCGCATCCAGCACTTCTCCAAGGGGTATCACGAGGAGCGTCGAGCCAAGGAAGCGGCACTGCGTGAGCGAGAAGAGGCGCTACGCCTCGCCCAAAACCTCGTAGAGGAGAACAAACGTCTTCAGGGCAGCCTCGGGCAAGGCCAGCAGGCACTGCTTGAGCAAGCCAAGAAGGTAGTCGCCAACGAGGTTGAACAGGCCAAGCAGAAGCTCAAAGCAGCACATGAGGCTGGCGATACTGAAGCATTCATCGCGGCTCAGGAAGAACTTACCACTGCCAAGATCAAGGCAGAGCGGGTAAACAATTTCAAGCCCCCGGTTACTCAGGCAGTTGCAAAGCCTACAGAACCTGTGGTACAACCCGCTCCAAGCGTTGCGCCGCCTCCTGTAGACGACAAAGCCCGTGCGTGGTTAAAAGCCAATCCGTGGTTTGAGACGAACAACAGGATGAGGGCAGTAGCGCTAGAGATTGACAAAGAACTTGTGAGTAACGGAGTAGATCCAGCAAGCGACGAGTATTACCAACGGATCAACAACGAGATCCGCCAAACTTTTCCAGATGCGTTCTCCTCGGAAAAGCCGGTCAAAAAAGCCGCAGTTGTAGCTCCCGCCACGCGAAGCACAGCGCCCAAAAAGATCGTGTTGACGCAATCACAAGTTCAAATCGCCAAGCGGCTGGGACTGACCAATGAGCAGTACGCCCGTGCGGTTGCGGAAGAAATGAGGAAACAAAATGGCTGAACGTATCCCCCGTGAGTTTGACACCCGCGCAAAGGCTGAACGGCCCAAGCAATGGATGCCTCCTCAACTCCTGCCCGATCCGAACCCGGAAGAAGGGTATGCTTTCCGTTGGATTCGTGTCAGCACGCTCGGGACCAATGACCCGATGAATGTTTCTTCAAAGCTCCGCGAGGGCTGGGAGCCCGTGAAAGCAAGCGAACATCCCGAGATTCAACTGGGAGGAGGTGGCTCAGGTCGCTTCCCGGACAGCATTGAAGTCGGTGGGCTGCTGCTTTGCAAAACCCCAAAGGAGTTCACTGAACAACGCAACGCGTACTTTCAGCGTCAAGCTGATGGACAGATGCAGTCGGTGGACAACAACTTCATGCGCGATAACGATCCCCGGATGCCTCTGTTCAAGGAGCGCCGCTCTGAGGTGTCGTTTGGACGCGGTACTTAATTTAGGAGTCTCAGATGGGATACCCCACGATTGATGCACCTTACGGCTTCAAACCCGTAAACCTCATCGGTGGTCAGGTATTCTCAGGTTCTACCCGAGAGTACCCGATTGCCTACAACTACGGCACCGCGATTTTCTACGGAGATCCGGTAACGTTGTCCTCTGGCTTCATCGTCATTGCGACGGCCCCGATCAACACCACCAATACTACGGTCGGTGTTTTCCTGGGTTGCTCGTACACCGACGTTGTAACCAAGCAAAAGCGCTTCTCCCAGTACTACCCCGCCAACACCCTGGCAGGCGACATTCGGGCGATTGTGTGTGACGACCCTGATACGGTCTTCAAGATGGCTGTGGTGACGGCTGCTGGAACGCCTACGATTGCTTCGGCATCGCAGCTTCTGGTCGGTCAGAACATGGCTGCCAACACCACCACGGGCTCTACGGCCACCGGCAATTCTGCTGGCGGTGTCGTGGCTGCGTCTGCCAACACGGCTAACGCGGGCTTCCGCATCCTGGGTCTGGTTCCGGACACGCAAGTTGCGACCTCTTGCACCTATGTCAGCGGCACGGGTACGACGTCTATCGTTGTCTCGGGTCTGACGGTCGGTCAGGTCATTCCTGTGGGCACGGACATGTTCCAAGTGGTTGCCGCCAACGGTCAACTGCAATGGGTTGGTGTTGTGAGCACTGCGGCTACGGTTTCCTCTGCTACCTCCCAAACCTTGACGATGGCGGCTAACACCACCGCGTCGGGCACCTTGGCGTTGGTTCAGAGCCCCGAAGTCTTGGCGAAGATCAACTTCAACGTCCATCGCTACAACATCGCCTAAGGAGTAACTTAAAATGGCAATTTCACGTGCCCAACTACTGAAGGAACTCCTGCCCGGCTTGAATGCGCTGTTCGGCATGGAGTACAAGCGCTACGGCGAAGAGCACAAGGAGATCTACGAGACGGAGACCTCCGAGCGTTCGTTCGAAGAGGAAACCAAGCTCTCTGGTTTCTCCGCAGCCCCGGTGAAGAACGAAGGTTCGGCCATCGCGTATGACAATGCGCAGGAAGCCTGGACCGCTCGTTACAACCACGAGACCATCGCTATGGGCTTCTCCATCACCGAAGAGGCGATGGAAGACAACCTGTACGACAGCCTGTCCGCTCGGTACACCAAGGCCCTGGCTCGCGCTATGGCCTACACCAAGCAGGTCAAGGCTGCGGCGATCCTGAACAACGGCTTCTCCGCCAGCACTGTTTACGGTGACGGCCAAGCCCTGTTCTCGACCGCGCACCCGCTGGTCTCCGGTGGCACCAACAGCAACCGTCCCGCGACGGCTGCAGACCTGAACGAAACGTCCCTCGAAGCGGCTGTGATCCAGATCGCTGGTTGGACGGACGAGCGTGGTCTGCTGATTGCTGCCAAGCCCCGCAAGCTGATTGTTCCGCCCAACCTCCAGTTCGTCGCAACCCGACTGCTGGAGACGTCGCTGCGTGTCGGTACTACCGACAACGATATCAACGCGTTGAAGAACAACGGCTCCATCCCCGAAGGCTACACCGTGAACCATTTCTTGACCGACACCAACGCATGGTTCCTCAAGACTGACGTTCCTAACGGCCTGAAGCACTTCGTGCGTGTACCTCTGGCTACGTCAATGGACACCGACTTTGATACCGGAAACAACCGGTATAAGGCACGGGAAAGATATTCATTTGGGGTCAGTGATTCCTTGGGTATGTTCGGTTCGCCGGGAGCCTAAGCAGCAAAAGCCTTGTAAATCAAGGACTTAGCGCAAACAAAGGGCCCTTCGGGGCCCTTTTCTTTTGTCGCGTTGCGTAAGCCACCATAATCACTTTTTGTTGTTACTAGCCAACAATGTTAAAAAGTGGTTGAGCTTTCTGTGGGGACTTTGGCTTGCGGTGTAAGCCCCTTGTTGGCATAATCACTTCCTAACAACAGGCCCCCTTTGCGGCACGTAAGGAGTAAGAAAGTGATTGAACAACTGCCCAACTCTCGTGAAGCCGCACGGCAAGCGGGCGTCGCTCGGTATTTCACCGGAGAGTCTTGCAAGCAGGGGCATATTGCGCCTCGTGCTGTGGCTAGTGGTTCTTGTACGGCTTGTACATCCATAGCTTCCAAACGTTGGGCTGCAACACAAGCGCCTGAACGTCTTGCAAAGTACACCGCTGCGTACCGCCAGCGCCAGAAAACCGGTGAGGCACCTACAGGGATTGAGCGAGTGAACCGCGACAGCGTGGAGCAGGAACTTCGCGCCAAGTTCGGGGCGCAGATAACCTTAGGAGTTGGGCCGGTAAGCTACACCCATAAAGTGCAGTTTATTTGCGCTACGCACGGGGCGTTTGATGCGTGGCTTATCAATGTGCGAAAGCACTCAGGCTGTGCTCAGTGCTCGTTTGAAGCGCAAAGACTCACGCAAGGGCAGTTTCTTGAGAAAGCTAAGTTGGTGCATGGCGACACTTACGACTACGCCAAAACTGAATACGTAACGGCTGTGCGCAAAGTGACAATAACATGCAAACAGCACGGCGATTTTGAGCAAACGCCAAACAAGCACCTTGGCGGACAAGGCTGCCCGAGTTGTGGGGCTGTTGACCCCAAGTGGGAGCGTGAGCTTTTTGACTACTTGTACGAACAGGGGTTTGTTATCAAGCGCAATGCGCCGGTCTTGGACCGTAAGCACATTGACATCTTTTTGCCTGAGTACAACTTTGGCATTGAGCTAAACGGTTTGCACTGGCATACAGAACAAAAACGTGGTAGAGATTATCATCGTGAAAAATGGGAGGTTGCTACGGCGCAAGGACTTCGCTTGATTCAAATTTTTGCTGACGAGTGGCGCGATAAGAAGGGGCTGATCCTGCGTAGGTTAGACGCAATGCTGGGCATTGGCGATAAATTTGATGCACGTAAGTGTGCTATTGAACTACTTGCCGCTCCGGAAGCGCGTGCATTTTTAGACGCGACGCACATACAAGGCGCTGGCGCTGCACAGATGTACTATGGGCTCCGTTTGGGGGCGCAGCTTGTAGCGGTAGCATCTTTTGGTAAGGCTCGGGCAGCGGGAATGACAAGCATGAGACAAGACAGTGCCTGGGAAGTTATACGGTACGCATCTATCGGTCGCGTGCGCGGCGGGTTTGGAAAGCTGTTTAAGCGTTTTTTGGCAGACGCCAAACCGCAGGAAGTTGTAAGTTTTTGTGATCTACGCTACGGTGATGGCAAACTCTACCAAGCCACGGGATTCACATTGGACAGTATTACCCCGCCTGATTACTGGTGGGTGCCCAACGGCGTAGTGGAGCGCATCCCCCGCTACGTGACCCAAAAACATAAGCTACCCACGCATCCTGTGCTTGGAAAGTTTTACGCCCCCGGCAAAACAGAGGCTCAAGTCTGCGCGGAAGCCGGGTGGTCAAAATTGTTTGGGGTTGGGCATCAGCGTTGGATCTGGAGGGCTTGACCCCGCCCAGCCCCTGTGCTACCCTCTTACAAACCGAGCTTCACCACAGCCCGCCGACTGACTCGGCAGACTTCTCCTCAGAGACGACGGGCGCAGATTGAGGAATAAGCCATGAGCTTCAACACCTTCTCCGGCCCGGTTCGCATGGGCACCCAGCGTTACTCGCCCGGAATGAACACCGGCCTGCCGGTTCTGACGCAATCAGCCAGTGTGCCGTTCTCTGTGATGCTCGGATCGCCCACGGCGCAGAACCTGTTCACGCTGCCTGCTGGGTCCAAGATCCTGCGCTTCACGGTTGAGAAGACCACGGCCATCTCTGGTGGTTCGGTTTCCGCTGTGAACACCACGTTTGGTCGCCCTGGTACGGCCAACGCCTTCCAGACCACGATTGACATCGGTCTGACCACTGCTCAAACCGCTCGGGCTACGCTGGATGCCGCGCTGGTTTCCTCGGCCACTGACAACATTGGCACGGCTGATGTGACGGTAACTGGAACTTTTACCGCTACTGGCGGTAATCCTACTGCTGGGGTGGCTGTGGTGACCATTGAGTACATCCAGCGTGCTGACAACGGCGCTCAGGCTCCGACCACGTTCCAGAACTGATCCCGGCCCCGCTTCGGCGGGGTTAGCCTTTTGGAGGCTTCATGGCTAAGACCAATTACAGCCCGACGTTCCCGATGTATCCAGGGGACGCGGCTGTTGTCACCACGAGTGACACCAATAACTTGCGTGAGCCCTCGGTTGTGTTCGTAGGTTCTGCGGGCAACGTGCGTGTGTTGACGGCTCAGGGGTCTGATGTGACCTTCACGGGCGTGCTGGGTGGCTCTGTGCTGCCGGTACAGGTGATCCGCGTGTTTGCAACGAACACGACTGCAACGGGCTTGGTCAGGGTGTTCTGATGTCCTTCGGCTTTGGGTTCGGCTTTCCTCGTAGGGCTGCGGCGGGCGGTGCTGCTCCGTCGCTCAACTTCGACTTCACATCGCTGACCTCACTGCCGAGTAGGATCACCTTCTCCCGTACCAGCAACGCCACGCTGACGGACAGCAATGGCCGGGTGAGCTACGCGCCGCACAACCTGCTGACGAACTCGGAGGACTTTGAGGCTAGTGCGTGGACGAAGACCGACGCAAGCATTACTGCTAACGCCACAACTGCCCCGGACGGCGCGGTAACAGGCGACAAGCTGGTTGAAGCTGCAACTTTGGCATCTCACTACGCCGCTCAAAGCGTTACAACTGCGGCCCTTCCGCACTCATACAGCGTTTATGTAAAAGCAGCAGAGCGTTCTTTCGTTTTGCTTTGGAGCGCTACTGCTAATTTTGGGCGGGTGTTTAATCTGTCTAATGGCACGGTTTCTGGAACTGTTGCCGGTGTGCCTCAAGCAGAAGCGACTATTTCAGACGCCGGTAACGGTTGGTATCGTTGCGCCATATACGGAACTTGCACAGCAGCAAGTAACAGTTTCCGTGCGTACACGATGACTGACGCCACCACGTTCAGTTATACGGGCAACGGCACCTCCGGCATCTTCATCTGGGGAGCCCAACTCAACGTAGCCAACGCGCCGGTCAATCTGCTGACGGAATCAGAGTTTAGGAACGGCGTCACTGATGCGCCGATTCGTGCAGGGCTTTTAAC
>Ga0209972_10000161_pt1 | contig 65091 bp, 60 predicted proteins | sample NOAtaG_7_FD_187302 | JGI IMG/M metagenome (GOLD analysis project Ga0209972, IMG submission 187302) | Freshwater lake microbial communities from Lake Erie, under a cyanobacterial bloom - NOAA_Erie_Diel1S_2200h metaG (SPAdes) (version 2) | ecosystem: Environmental > Aquatic > Freshwater > Lake ... | reverse complement strand
TTGGCACCGCAGGAAGGCGTCGGCGTTGTCGTCCTCCGTCAGCCCCGCCTCGTCGATGCTGCGCCGGATGTCCCGCAGGAGGGCGGTCTCGGCGAGGTCGGCGCCGAGGATCATCGCCACCGCAGCGGCGTGCAGCCGCTCGGAGGGAGGCAGGCCGTCGTCGGAGAGCGTGGCGAGAGTCCCGGCCACGAGCGGGTGCCACTCCACCGCGGTGCGCCTGACGATCTCGACGCTCGACACGCCGAGATCACGGATCATCGTCCGCGCGGACTCGACGTCGAGCGGGGGAGCGGCGAGCGCCCGGAGGGTGGACTGTCCCTGAAGGTTGTTGCCGGACGTCGCTGCCAGATCCATGAGTTGCCGCAGGATGCCCCGGCCGTTGTCGTGCTCCCTCGTCGCCTGGGCGATCTCGAGCACCTGCTCGAAGAGGTGCGACATCCCGTCCTGGTGCACCGCCGGCACCACGCCGGCCGCCATCGCTGCCGCGTCATCGTGCGCCCCCGACATCAGCAGGTGGTGCGCGCATGCCACCAGCAGGACAGGATCGGACGACATCCCGGGGTCCGCCAGCAGGTCCGAGACGATCGCGCGATGGAGCACCGACCGGGCGGTCGGAGACAGCGTTCCGAGGACGGCCTCCGTGATGAGCCCGTGTCGAACCCTCGGCACCCGCTCGCCGCCTGCGAGGAACAGGTGCCGCTCGAGGGCATCCAGCGCTCGCACGAGCCGCAGCGCCGGCCACCCCGTCAGCCGCTGGAGGCGCTCGGACGTCGCCCGCCCGTCGAGCGCGGCCACGAACGGCAGCACGGCCTGCGCGTCGTCCGGCAACAGGGCCGCCCGGCGACGGATCGTGTCCGCGAGCGTCCGGGCCTGCGCCTCGGTCGAACGCTCGTCGGCCAGGAGACTCACCAGCTCCTCCGCAAACAGCGGAAGCCCGCCGGAGATCGCCGCGCACCGAGCGCGTGCCCACGGGGACGCCGTGAGGCCACGTCGTTCGAAGAGGGCGTCCACGAGAGAGGCCGTCGCCGCGTCGTCCAGGGGGGCCAGCCGAAGCACCAGGGCATCCTCGACCCGGGAGACGTCAACCTCGGTGTCCCGCGTGGCGAGGGCGACCATGACCCGCGCAGTACGCACGATACGCGACAGCCGCTCCAGGCAGTCCCACACCTGCGGGCCGGCCTGGTCGAGGTTCTCGATCGCCAGCAGCACCGGCCGCTCGTGGGCCACCGCGCACAGGAGGTCGCCGACGGCGACCGCGACCAATGATGCCTCCAGGTCATCGTGTCCCTCGCAGGCGCGGCGGCACAGCTCGAGCGACTCGCGCGCGGCGCCCAGCGCACCGGGCAGCCGCAGCACGTCCCGGGCGATCGCGCCCCACAGACTCAGCGGACGCAGGAAGCCCGACGGCTCGACCGCCCGTTGCACCACGCGGTGCCCGAGCCGAGACGCGATCCCGCAGGCCTCGCGCAGCAGCCGGCTCTTCCCGATGCCCCCGCCCCCGAGGATGACGCATACGCCCCCGGCGAGCGAGGTCGTCCGCCGGATGAGCGCCCCCACTGCAGCCACCTCCGCGGTCCGTCCCTGGAGCGGCACCTCGCCGCCGGTCAGGTCGGTCGTCGCGGTACGGCGCAACCAGCGTGACATGAGGCCGCGCGCCGTCGGCTGATCGGGCACACCGTCGGCCATTGATCCCCGATCAAGCGCATCCAGAATGGCCGCAGCCCTGGTGGTGTCCCCGCGCTGCTCATGAACCGCGGCAAGCGCGGCCGCCGCATGGCGGTTGAGCGGATCCATCCGGTGCAACGCGGTGGCGACCGCTTCGATTCTGGTCCAGTGCGGTAGCCCCGCCAGATTCGCCAGCGCCTCGTCGAGCGCCCGGCGGATCGCCGCCTGCTCGGCATCGCGGACGTCTTCTACCCAGCGGGAGAAAGCACGCGAGAACGACGGCGCGTAGCCGGCAAGCACCCCGAGCGCGAGGCGCTCGATTTCGGCCGGCTCTGCCGTCGAGAGCCCCCGCGCCCGCAGGACATGCGCGTCAATCGTGATCCGTGAGGGGTCGAGGGCGATCTCACTCCCCGAGGGTCCGGGCTCGAGCCCCAGCCGCCGCAACCGGTAAAGCAACTGGCGAAGCGACTGACGTGACGCGTCGTGTTTCGCCTTCGGCCAGAGGTCGCCCGCCAGGGTCTCGCGGGAAACCGAGCACCGATCGGCCAGGCCTATGCGCAGCAGGGCGGCAAAAAGCAGTCCCCTCCCCGGCTCCAGCCGCTCCGTACCAACGGAGATGACCGGGGGACCCAGAACGCGAATCTCGATGCGCGGTTGATGCACGGCAAGGCGGGAATAGGGATCCCTCGTACGGTCACTCCGACCGTCACACGACCGTCACATCACCCGCGAAACACCGCCCTCGCGACCTGCTCCAGCACCGCCGCTGCCCCCACCCCCTCCGCCTCGCCCTGGAAGTTCACCACCACCCGATGCCCCAGCACCGCCGGGGCCACGTGTCGCAGGTCCTCCAGATCCGGCATCGGGCGTCCGTCCATTGCCGCCCGCGCCTTCGCCCCCAGCACCAGATACTGGCTCGCCCGCGGGCCCGCGCCATAGCTCACGAAGCGCTTCACCTCCGCCGGGGCCTCCGCGTCGCTCGGCCGCGTCATCCGCGCCAGCCGCACCGCCGCCCCCACCAGCATCGGCGGCGCCGGCAGCCGCCGTACCAGCTTCTGCAACTCCTGCAACTGCGCTGCCCCGAGCACCGGCTCCACTTCCGCCTCGTGGTCCCCGGTCGTCGCCGTCACGATCCGCTCCTCGTCCTCCCGGCTCGGATATCCCACCCGCAGCTCGAACATGAAACGGTCGAGCTGCGCCTCCGGCAGCGCGTACGTCCCCTCCTGCTCGATCGGGTTCTGCGTCGCCAGCACGAAGAACGGCCGCGGCAGCAGGTGCGTCTGCCCCGCCACCGTCACCGTCTTCTCCTGCATCGCCTGCAGCAGCGCCGCCTGCGTCTTCGGCGGCGCGCGGTTGATCTCGTCCGCCAGCACCACCTGCGCGAACACCGGACCCGGCGCGAACTTGAAGATCCGCTTGCCCGTCGCCGAGTCCTCCTCCAGCAGCTCTGTCCCGGTGATGTCCGCCGGCATCAGGTCCGGCGTGAACTGCACCCGCTTGAAACTCAGCGCCAGCGCCTCCGCCACCGTCTGGATCAGCAGCGTCTTCGCCAGCCCCGGCACCCCCACCAGCAGCGCGTGGCCACCCGCCAGCACGGCCGCCACCAGGTTCTCCACGATCTCGTCCTGTCCCACCACCCGCCGCGCGATCTGCGCACGCAGCGCGCGGTGCGCCGCCTCGAGCTCCCCCAGCAGCTCGACGTCGCGGTCCGTCGCCGATCGCCCCGGAAGGGTCGCGCTCACGGCACCACCAGGGGGGCCACGCTCGAGGCCCGCGGCCCCGTCGTGTTCACCGTCCCGGCGCGCATCACCCACGCGCCCCGCGTCGGCCGCGGCCACGTCGCCTCGTAGCGACGCTCCGCCCCGGGGGCCAGCGTGTCCACCCCCACCGCCTGCGTGAACATCTGCGATGCCCCCCAGCGCCACGCCGTCCCGGCCGCCCCTGTCGCCTCGAACTCCGCCCGCTGCCCGTTGGCGTAGCCCAGCACCTGCACCGCATTCGACACGTTGCGCACCGTCAGCCGCAGCGACACCTCCTGCCCCGTCGCCGACCGCACCGCTTCCAGCCGCGACGCCAGCGGCGGCGCCGTCGGGATCCCGGGGCCCGTCCCCGTCCCGCGCGTCGGCACCGAGTCCAGCTGCCACACCACCGCCGGCACCGCCGTCTCCGGTGCCGACAACCGGCGCACCTGCGCGGCCACGCTCGGGATCGCGGGCAGCGCGACGTCCAGCGTGAACCGCACGCTCGAGCGGCCCTGCAGGCACCGCCCCATCCCGCCCATCGGCGCCGCCGTCCCCGCGGGGCAGCCCGTCGCGTCGGTCGTCGTCAGCTGCGAGATACTCCCCGCCGTCGCGAGCCACGGGATCGGCACCGCCGGCGGCGTCCCGGGCGACGTACCGGGCCGCGGGGTGAGCACCGGCAGCGGCAGCGACACGCTGCGGTCCACGTACGAGACGCGCACCATGGCGGTCCCCGCAGGCGGCAGGGGCCCGGCGGCGCCGGGCACGACCGACGACCCCTCGGGGGCCGAGATCATCAGCATTCGCTCCGGGCGCACCGTGCTCCACGCGACCAGACTCGGGCCGCCCCCCGCACGGCACACTGCCGGCGAGGTGGGCGTCGGCACCGCCGGGCACGTGGCCGGCACGCGCGTGCGATAGGCGACCGCGCGCCAGTCCTCGGTCGAGTCCCCCTGCGTCACGCGCAGCGTCCCCGCGCGGGGCGAGGACGCCACCGCCACCTGGGCGTCGGTGTATGCCGCCGCTCCCGCCGTGTCCCCTTCGAGCCGCGCCTCGTCGGCCATGGTGCCGAGCGTCGCGGCGGCGAGCTCGGGCGTGGTTGCCACCGAACCCGGCGAAGGAGCATGGGAGTCGGTGCACGCCCACGCGCCGGCGGCGGCGAGGGCGAGAGCGGAGGACTTGAGAAGACGGCGCATCGGCATCGGGGTAGGGGTCAGCCGGAAACTACCCCGCACCCAGCCGGAAGGAACCACACGCCGCCGGCGACCCGTCCGTCGCCCCCGGGGCGGGCCCCGCGTGCGCTACGGCAGCACGATCGCGCGCCGCACCTCGATCGGGTGGTTGTCGCTGCGCAGCTGCGCCACCACGGTGTACGTGCCGCTCGGCACCCCGCCGCGCAGCGGTTCGGCGAAACTCACCGTCTCGCCGCCGTCCACCGGGCGCGTCCGCAGCGCCTGCGTGAACATCCGTCCCGTGCTCCACCGCCACACCTCGCGGCCGACGAGGTCGCGCAGCACGAACTCGTGCGTCTGCCCGTCGGGGAACCGCAGTTCGGCGACCTTGCCGCCGGTGTTCGTCACGGCCAGCACGAGCACCTGCGGCGAGCCCTCGCGCACCAGCAGTTCACCGCGCATCGGCGAGTCACCCGTCGGTGCCGCCGCCCGGGGCGACGCGACCACCGCGCCGCCCGATGCGGGGAACACCGACGCCCGCACGGCCGAGGTCATCACCGCCTGACGCGCCCCGCGCACAGTAGCGGCGACGACGTCGCGCTCGACATCCGGTGCGTGGGGCGCACACGCGTAGCCGACGCTGGCGACAGCGAACCCTGCTGCGAGAATGCGCGTGCCCATGGCCTGCTGGTCCCTCGGCGGATGTGCAGTGTGACGGCCGTCACCGATGCAGTGACAATCTATGACAGCGCTACCGACGAATAGTTATCCACAGCCCCCATACCCGTCAACTCATGTCGGGAGACCTAAGCACCGGCGCCGTCGAGAGTTGCGGAAGGTCCGGCCGCCCGGACCGGTCAACCGGGCTTCGGCACGGTTCGCTTGAAGGACGTCCGAGCCCCGGCTACGTTTCACGGGCTATGGCCGACGCGGACGTTCCCGTGACGCCCGAGCCCCCAAAAGGGCCCGAGTCCACGGACCGCGAACGCCAGTCGGCTCGGCAGGACGCCGAGGACGAACAGCGACGGCTGGCCTCCGCCGCCGCTGGTGCCGGCTTGCAGTTTGCGGTCTCGATCCTCGTCTTCGTGTACGCCGGCCAGTGGCTCGACCGGAAGTTCGGGACCGATCCGCTGTGGCTGCTCGTCGGGCTGTTCGTGGGTGCCGGCGGGTCGTTCACTTCGTTCGTCCGGCGGCTCAACGCCGCCCAGTCCAAGCCTCCTTCGAAGCCCCGTCGCCAGCCGTGACTCCCGTCCTCAAGTACAGCGTCGTGTCGGTCGCCCTCGTGGGGGCGACCGCCGTGCTGTTCGCGGTGGCCTACGGCGCCCCCGAGGCCCGGCTGGGCATCGGCATCGCCGCGCTGGTGGCGGTGGTGCTGCAGCCGGCGATGTTCGTCGTGGCCCGCGGCTTCAAGGGGCCGCAGTTCATGGTCGGCTGGGGCATCGGCGCGCTGGCGTGCGGGGTGGCCCTGCTGGCCACCGGCCTCGCGCTGCGCGCGGCCGGCCTCCCCACCGACGCGCCGATGCTGGCGCTGGCCACCTCGCTGTTCCTCACCGAGCTCGTCGAACCCCTGTTGCTGACGCAGTCGTGATCCGTCGCCTTGCCCTCTTCGCGGGCCTCGTGGCCCTGCCGTTCGCCCCGCTCGCCGCGCAGGACGCGGCGGCCCCGGCCACCCCTGCCGAGCCGGCGATCACCACCGCGGCGGCCCCCGCGCCCGCCGCCGCCCCGGCGGAGGGCGCGGCGAGCGGCGACTTCATCACCCATCACATCACCGACGGCTACATGCTCGAGGTGCCGTCGTTCAGGCCGCCGTTCGTCACCGAGATCTGCCTTGGCCGGCACGTCGGCGAGCACGGCTGCGAGTCGCCGTGGCCCGACTTCGCGATCGATCTCGGCCTCTTCACGCTGCGCGGCAACCTGTGGCCCACCAAGCACACGATCATGCTCGCCCTCGCGGCGACGATCGTCGCGCTGATGCTGATGCTCGCGGGACGCGCGGCCCGGCGGCAGACCGCCGCGCGCGGACACGCGACGGGCTTCGCCGGTGCGATCGAGGCGGTGGTGCTCTACATCCGCAACGAGGTCATCCTGCCGAACGTCGGCCACCACGGCGAGGCGTTCGTGCCGTTCCTGCTGGCGGTCTTCTTCTTCATCCTCGGCGCCAACCTCCTCGGCATGATCCCCTTCGCCGCCACCGCCACCGGCAACATCGCGGTGACGGCCACGCTGGCGATCATCACGTTCCTCGTGATCGAGGTCTCCGGCATCGTCGCCAACGGCACCGGCTACCTGAACACGGTCGTCTATTGGAACACCGAGCTGCCGCTCTACCTGCGGATCCTGCTCGCCATCATCGTGAGCCCGATCGAGGTCATCGGCAAGTTCACCAAGCCCTTCGCGCTCGCGATCCGACTGTTCGCCAACATGACGGCGGGGCACATCGTGATCCTCGCGCTCGTCGGGCTGATCTTCTCGTTCAAATCGTGGCTGGTCGCCGGCGCTCCGGTGCTGATGGCGGTCGCGATCAACTTCCTCGAACTGATGGTCGCGTTCCTGCAGGCGTTCGTCTTCACGATGCTCGCGTCGGTGTTCATCGGGCAGGTCCGCGAGGCGCATCACTGATCCGGCACCACGGGGGCCCGGCGCACGCGCCGCCGGGCCCCCGCCGTAGCGGCGCCGGGTGGCGCCGCGATGCCCGTTGCGCCCCGGGGCGCGAGGACGGGCCGGCCCGTCAGGGCCGACGCGCGACGCTCGATCCACGATCCTTCTCACGGAGTCCTTCGCAATGATCTTCCCGCTTCTCCAGGCCGCGGCCGAACTCAAGGGCACGACCGGTGCCGGCCTCGCCCTCATGGGCGCCGCCATCGGCGCCGGCCTCGCGCTGCTGGGCATCGGCCTCGGCATCGGCCGCATCGGCGGTCAGGCCGTCGAGGGCATGGCCCGCCAGCCCGAAGCCGCCGGCCGCATCCAGACCGCCGCGCTGATCCTCGCCGCCTTCATCGAAGGTGCCGGCCTGTTCGCCATCGTCGTCGGCTTCGCGGTCCAGGGCAAGTTCTGATCGTCCCCGCCGCCGGGGCCCCGGGGCCCCGGTGGACGGGTTGCTTCGCTGTCGCCGTTCCCCCCTTCCTCGGTTCCGCTCCGATGCGCCGTTCCCTCGCCGTCCTCGTCGCCCTCTGCGCCCCTGCGTCCCCCCTGTTCGCCAGCGAGGGGGGCGGCGGCGGCCTCCTGACGCCCAACGGCGGCCTGATGTTCTGGACGCTGGTCATCTTCGCGCTCTTCTTCGGGCTCCTGTGGAAGTTCGCGCTGCCGGCGCTGATCGGCGCGGTCGAGGCGCGCGAGCAGGCGCTCCGCGACGCGCTCGACGCCGCCGCGCGCGATCGCGAGGCCGCCGCCGCCCGGCTGGCCGAGGTCGAGGCTCAGCTTGCCGGCGCTCGCACGGAGGCCCAGCAGCTGATCGCCAACGGCCGCGCCGCCGCCGACAAGCTCCGCGCCGAGCTCGTCGAGCAGGCCAAGGTCGAGCAGGCCGCCATGCTCGACCGCGCGAAGAAGGAGATCGAGAACGAGAAGGCCCGCGCGATCGACGACCTCCGCCGCGAGGCGGTTGACCTCGCGCTCATGGGCGCCGGCAAGGTCATCGAGAAGAACCTCGACGACGCCGCCAACCGCCGGCTCGTCGAGTCGTTCCTCGCCTCCGTCGGCGGCGCCGCGCGGAGCAAGTGATGGAGACCGCCACCGTCGCCCGCAACTACGCCGAGGTGCTGCACGCCCTCGCGACCAGGGCAGGCGATCCCGAGGGCTGGGGGCGGCTGATCGACGCCGTCGCCCAGGCGCTCGGCGCCGATTCCACCATGCGCCGCTTCCTCGCGAGCCCCAGGATCGCGGCGGCGAAGAAGCAGGCCACCCTGGCCCGCGCGTTCGGCGGCACCCTCCCGGCAGCCTTCGTGCGGTTCCTCTCCACGCTCGTCGCCAAGCGGCGCCAGATGGCGATCCCGCAGATCGCCGGCGAGTACCGCGCCATCCTCGACGCCGCCGTCGGCCGCGTGCACGCCACCGTCACCGTCGCGCGCCCGCTCGACCAGGCCGGCGTGGACGCCATCGCCGCGCGGCTCTCGACGGTGTTCGCCGCGACCGTCGTCCCGCACGTGCAGGTGGACCCCGAGCTCATCGGCGGCATCGTCGTGCGCGTCGGCGACACGGTGATGGACGGCTCGGTGCGCCGGCGCCTCGGCGCCCTCCGCCGCCGCATGCTGGGCGGGGCGCGGTGACCCAGATGCGCGTCGTGTCGGCAGCGGCCGTCCTCCTCGCGGGGGCGGCCGTTCGCCTTTCGGCCCAGACCACGCCGCCCTCGCGCGACACGGTGGGCTACTGGCAGCAGCGGGCCGACTACACCATCACCGCGAAGCTCGACGAGGAGGCCGGCCGGCTCGTGGCCGAGGGGGTGCTGCGCTACGTCAACCGCTCGCCCGACTCGCTCTTCGTCCTCAAGTTCCACCAGTACCTCAACGCCTTCCGGCCCTTCTCGGCGTGGAGCGCGGCGGATCGCCGCGAGGGACGCGAGCGCTTCGGCGCCCTCGACAGCACGCAACTGGGCTTCGAGCGGTTCCTCCGCATGCCGGCCGTCCGCGGGGTGCCGCTGCGCCTCGCATATCCGCTGGCGCCCGACAGCACCGTCGCGGTGGTGACGCTGCCGCGCGGCCTCGCCCCCGGCGACTCGGTGGACGTGACGCTCGCGTGGACGGCGCGGCCCAGCACCGTCGCGCGGCGGCAGGGACGCCGCGGTCGGCACTGGGACTTCGCGCACTGGTATCCCAAGGTGGCGGTGTACGACCGTCGCGGCTGGCAGGACCGGCCGCTCGTCCCCGCGGGAGAGTTCTACGGTGAGTTCGGGACGTTCGACGTCACGCTGATCGTCGCCACCGACCAGGTGATCGGCGCCACCGGGGTGCCGGTCGAGGGCGACCCGGGCTGGGGGCGGAACGCCGGCGGGACCCCCGCCCCGCGACAGGCGCGCGCGTACGGCCCGCCGCCGAGCGACACGGGCTCGCTGCCGCCGCTCGAGCAGGGGTGGCGCCGCGTGCGCTGGATGGCGCGCGACGTACACCACTTCGCGTGGAGCGCGAACCCGGCGTTCATCCACGAGGGGCGCGCGTGGGTGCGCCGCGCGACGCCGACGCGCGCGCTCCCGTTCGTCCCGTTCGACACGGTGGCGGTGCACGCGCTCTTCCTGCCCGGCGACGTCGCCACCTGGGGCGGCGACCGCGCGGTGGACCGCACGGTGCGCGCGCTCGAGTGGCTCGAGGACTTCTACGGACCCTATCCGTACCCGCAGGTCACCAACCTGCACCGGCTCGACGGCGGCGGCACCGAGTTCCCGATGCTGTTCATGAACGGCTCGGCCTCGCAGGGACTGATCCTGCACGAGTTCGGGCACCTCTATTCGTACGGCATCCTCGCCAACAACGAGTGGCGCGAGGGGTGGCTCGACGAGGGGCTGACCTCGTTCCAGACGTCGTGGGCGCTGGGCGACATGCCGGCCGCCGGCGCGCCGCCGGGCGCCGCCGCGCAGCGCTTCGTGCACGACCAGGCGATGCTCGACCTGCGGGGGGTGGCGCAGCCGCTCGCCACCGAGGCCGCGGCGTACCGCGAGTTCGGCGTGTACAACCGCATGATCTACGGCCGCGGCGAGCGCATGTGGCGTGCGCTCCGCGACGTGCTCGGCGACTCGCTGATGCGCGAGACGTGGCGGCGCTACTACGCGCGATGGGCGCTCCGGCACGTGGACGAGGCGGCCATCCGCGCCGAGGCCGAGCGGGTGAGCGGACGCGATCTGGGGTGGTTCTTCGACCAGTGGATCCGTCGGACGGGGCTCGTGGACTACGCGATCGGGCACGTCTCCACGGTGCGCGAGGGCGCGGACTGGGTGGTGCGCGCGCCGGTGCGGCGCGCGGGCGAGTACGTGCACGCCCCGCACGTCGGCGTGCTCACCGCGAGCGGCTGGACGCTGGCGCAGGCGGCGCCGGACCCGAGCGGCGAGACGTGGGTGACGCTGCGGGTGCCGAGCGAGCCGCTCGAGGTGCGGCTCGACCCGTTCGGGACGAGCGGCGACTGGAACCGGCGCAACGACACCCCGCGGCGCTGGTACGGCCACGCGCCCACCGCGGCGAACGCGCGGAACGTGCTCGACCGGCCGTGGCGCGACCCGTGGAGTCCGGGGATGCGCACGACCGCGTGGAGCGTGCTGCCGTGGTACACCGTGCCCGGCGGCGCGTCGGCGGCGCTGCGGTGGCGGATGCGGACCGCCGATTCCATCGACGTGATGGACATCGGGATGGGCTACGCGTCGTCCCGGCCGGTCGCCCCGGTGGCCGGCGCGCTGGGGCACGGCCGCGCAGGGCGCAACGAGCGGGGGGCGCAGTTCCCCTTCTGGTGGACGTGGCGGAATCCTTCGTTCGGGCGGCGGGGGCGGCCGGTGTTCGGCCTCGCGATGGGGCTGTGGGACGTGGACGGCATTGCGCGGGCGGCGGTGTCGTACCGCATGGACCGCTCGCGGCACCACTTCGCCGAAACGGGACGGACGGCGCTGACGCTCGGTGCCGATGTCGTGGCCCCCAATGGGCGCTGGTGGCTCGACGAGCGCTGGTCCGGCACGGTGACCACCGAGGGACGGGCGGGCCTCGAGCTCCGTGCCCCGACGCGGCGCGTCGGCGACCTTGTGCTGGCGTCGGGGGCGATCGTCGAGGCGGCCGGCGGCGTGGTGGGGCAGCGCGCGGCCGGCGCACCCGTGGCACCCCGCTACGCACGGGGCGAGCTGACGGTCACCGCTCGGGCGACGAGCACGGACGAGCGCTGGTACTCGGCCTCGCGCATCTGGATCGGCGCCACCACGCGCGGCACGCCGGTCGAACGCGGCGTGTGGCTCTCCTCGGCGGGGCCGATCGCGACGATGGAGAACCCGTGGTGGCGCGGCGCGGGGGCGCCGCTCGGGCGCGTGCACGGCGTGCCGTTCGTCCCGCTGGGCGGGGCGGGGCTGCGCGGGGCGTCGCCGTTCGTGCCGGGCGCGGTGGTCGGCGCGCGGGACGCCGTCGCCGGCCTGCTCGCGCCGGTGACGCTGCTGGCGATCAACGCCGAGGTCGGCGCGCAGGTCGCGCGGGTCGGGCGCTGGGCGACACCGCTGCGCCTGTACGCGGCGGCCTTCGCGGACGTGGCGTCGCGCACGCAGGACTTCGGTGCCGTGACGAGCGGGGCGCGGTCGCCGCTCTCGCAGCAGCCGGTCGCGGCCGGGTTGGCACTCGTCGCGCGCGGAGCGATCTTCGACGAGCCGGTGCGGCTGCGCGTGGACGTGCCCCTGTATCGCTCCGACGCGGTCGGGGCGGGGGCGACCGGGTGGCGCAGCGCGGCCACCCGCCTCGACCTGACGTTCTCCTTCACCGACCTCTGGTGACCCCGTGAAAGTTATCATCCCGCTCGCCGGCAAGGGCACGCGCCTGCGCCCGCATACCCACACCGTGCCCAAGCCCATGCTCAAGGTGGCGGGCAAGCCGGTGATGGACTACGTCATGGACGACGTGAAGAAGCTCGGCACGGTGACCGAGGTCATCTACATCACCGGGCACCTGAAGGAGGCCGTCGAGCAGCACGCCCGCACGGTGCACGCAGCGCTGCCGGCGACCTTCATCGAGCAGAAGGTGCAGGACGGCACGGCCGGGGCGATCGCGCTGGCGAAGGCGTACGTGCAGGAGCCGGTGCTCATCATCTTCGTGGACACGATCTTCGACGCCGACCTGTCGATCGTGAACACCACCGACGCCGACGGCATCATCTGGACGAAGACGGTCGAGGACTACCAGCGCTTCGGGGTCGTCGTGACCGACGAGCGCGGGATGATGACGCGGATCGTCGAGAAGCCCAAGGAGCCCATCAGCAAGCGCGCGAACATCGGGCTCTACTACGTGCGCAACTGGCGGCTGCTCTTCGAGGGGATCGACCACGTCCTCGCGAGCCCGCCCAACAAGGGCGAGTTCTACCTCACCGACGCGTTCCAGTACATGATCGACCACGGCGCGAAGCTGCAGGTCGTGGACGTCGAGGGCTGGTACGACGCGGGACAGGTGGAGACGCTGCTCGACACCAACCGCGTCATGCTCGAGAAGGGGCGCGCGCGGAAGCCCGCGCCGACGCCGGGCGTCACCTTCATCGACCCGGTGTACGTGGAGGACGGCGTGTCGCTCCGCGACGCGACGATCGGCCCGAACGTCAGCATCGGCTCGGGGACGACGATCGAGGGGGCGGTGATCCGCCACAGCGTGATCGGCCACAAGGCGCAGGTCCGGCACAGCTCGCTCGAGGCGTCGCTGGTGGGCGATCACGCGATCGTCGAGCACGTGCGGGGCACGGTGTCGGTGGGAGATCACGCCGAGGTCCACGGGAAGCCGTAGGGCGCGCCTCCGGCGTCTCCCGGGCCGCTGGACGCCCGGGACCGGCCGGTGCAGCTTTGGAGGACGCGGGCCTGCCCGCGACCGGTGGACGGACCCCTTCAGGAGATCTGCGATGACCCGTCGTTCGCTTCGTGTCGTGCTGGCCTCGGCCGCCGTGCTGGCCGTCGTGCAGGCCGCCGTGCTGGCCGTCGTGACGCCGGCCGCCCTGGCCGCGCAGGTGGTGACGCCCCCCGCCACGTCGCCGGGCGGCGGACCGCAGCGCTGGAACGTCGTGGACGGCGTGCAGAAGCAGACCGTGCCCGGCTACCTGTCCAGGGAATCGCTTCAGCCGCTGCCGCCGGTCGCGCCCAAGGGGACGACGGGGGCGCCGCGGGCCCGCACCAAGCGCACGCGCGCGGTGGTCGAGGATGCGGTGTTCACGCCGCTCAACAAGCGCGGCGAGACGGCGAAGTACCGGTACTGGCCCTGAGACGCCGGGGCTGGCGGCGTCACTGGCCGCCGCCCGATCGCCTGCGCCGCGTGGCTCTCCGGCCATCCAACGGGTAGCCGGTGCCGGCGTAGAATGCAGCGTGCCTCGGCCCCGCCTCTCCCGCACCGTCGTCGCGCTGGGCGTCGTGTCCCTGTGCACCGACGCGTCGAGCGAGATGATCTACCCGCTGCTGCCGTTGTTCCTCGGGACGGTGCTCGGCGCGGGGCCGGCCGCACTCGGTGTCATCGAAGGGCTGGCCGAGGCGACGGCGTCGCTGCTCAAGCTCGCGAGCGGGCGGTGGTCGGACACGCTGCCGCGGCGCAAGCCGCTGGTGCTGGCGGGGTATGGCGTGAGCGCCGTGGTGCGGCCGCTGATCGCCGCGGCGGGTTCGGCGGGACAAGTGCTGGCGGTGCGACTGGCCGACCGCGTGGGCAAGGGCGTTCGCAGCGCGCCGCGCGATGCACTCATCGCCGACGCTACGGTGCCCACCGAACGAGGGCGGGCGTTCGGGTTCCATCGCAGCATGGATCACGCGGGCGCGGTCGTCGGACCGCTGGTGGCGTGGGCGCTGCTGGCCGGCGGCATGCCGCTGCGCACCGTGTTCTGGTGGGCCGCGGTGCCGGGTGTGCTGGCGTTGCTGGCGCTGTGGCTGGGCGTGCGCGAGGAGACGGTGCCGCGTGCGCAGGCGGTACCGGCGACACCGGCGCTTCCGCTGGCGTCCGGCGCGCCGCCCGCGCGCCCGACGCCATTGCCTGCGGTGTTCTGGCGCTATCTCGCCGTGCTCTTCGTGTTCACCCTCGGCAACTCGAGCGATGCGTTCCTCCTGTTGCGCGCGTCGGACCTCGGGGTCACCACCGCCCACGTGCCGCTGCTGTGGGCCGCGCATCACGCGGTGAAGGCGGCGCTGGGCACGTGGGGCGGGGGACTGTCCGATCGCATCGGGCGCCGCGCGGCGGTGGCGACGGGATGGGGCGTGTATACGCTCACCTACGCGGGATTCGCGGCGGCGCACGCGTCGTGGCATGCGTGGGCGCTGTTCCTGGGCTACGGCGTGTTCTTCGCACTCGTCGAGGGGGCGGAAAAGGCCTTCGTGGCCGAACTCGTACCGGCGACGCGACGTGGGGCGGCGTACGGATGGTTTCATCTCGCCGTGGGGGTGGGGGCGCTGCCGGGGTCGGTGGTGTTCGGGCTGGTGTGGCAGCGGTGGGGAGCGGGGGCGGCGTTCGGGCTTGGTGCGGCGCTGGCGGGGGTGGCGATGGTGGGTCTGCGGCTTGCCGTGGGGCGCCTTGCGGAGACCGAAGAGTCAGCAAACCTCCAGTCATGTCGCCCCGCCCCCGCCGACCGGTGACGATCAAGGTTCACGAGGCCAGGAAGACGCTCTCCCGCCTGATCCAGCAGGTGGAGGCGGGGCGTCGCCCTCGTGTCGCGCGATGCCGTCTTCGACGACTCGGGCGTCCATCGCCTCTGGTGACGGGACATGGCGCACGGCCCGCCCTTCTCCGCGCGCCTGCACGCGATCACCCGGACCCGTGCCCCCACCGTGAACCACGCACGGACCTCGTGTACGACGAGGCGGTGACTCTGGTCACACGCCGTTGGTGCCCCCGATCACTCGGTTCTGCGCGTCCGGCCGAGTAGCATTGAATGCCATGCCGATCTCATCCCGCCACGCCGCCCAGACGCTGTCGTCGCTCCTCACGGGGCAGGATCCCCGCGCCGTGGTGGCGCGGCTCGCGGCCCGTGACGAACCGGTGCCTCCCACGGTGCGAGGGGCGGACGACTGCTCACCGCAGGCCGTCGCCGCGCGCCTGGCGCTCGTGCCGCATGCGTCGGCCATCGCCGCCGAGACGCTCGCCGAGCCCGATCTCGGCCGCTACGTGCGCAACATCGAGTACGCCATCGGTACGGTGCGCCTCCCCGTCGGGCTCGCCGGACCGCTGCGCGTCAACGGCGCGTCGGCGCAGGGCGACTTCTACGTGCCTCTCGCGACCTCCGAGGCCGCCTTGGTGGCGTCGTACCACCGCGGCGCCACGGTCGTGAGCCAAAGCGGCGGCTGCACGGCGGTGGTGATCAACGAGCGCATGACGCGCGCTCCGGGCTTCGTCTTCGACACGCTCGTGGACGCGGGGAGCTTCGTGCAATGGGTGCTCGAGCACAAGCTCCGGCTGGCGACGATCGCCGAGAGCACGTCACGGCACCTGCGCTTCCGCGACATCCGCGTGTCCATCGAGGGCAACCATGTGTACCTGCTGCTCGACGTCACCACCGGCGACGCCGCCGGCCAGAACATGGTGACCATCGCGGCGCAGGCGGTGGCCGAGTTCGCGGTGGCCAACGCCCCGGTGAAGCCGGTGCGGTGGTACGTCGAAGCCAATCATTCGGGCGACAAGAAGGCGAGCGCGCAGTCGTTCCTGACCGGCCGCGGGCGGAGCGTCGTCGCCGAGGCGCTCGTTCCCGGAGACGTGCTCGCACGGCGCCTGCGCGTGAGTGCGGCGCAGATGGAGGACTACTGGCACATCTCGTCCGTGGGCGGCGTGCTGTCGGGCACGCTGGGCGTGCAGGGGCATTACGCCAACGGTCTCGCGGCGCTGTATCTCGCCACGGGGCAGGACGTGGCGTGCGTGAGCGAGTCGGCGGTCGGCGTCACGCGGCTCGAGGCGCAGCGGGACGCGCTCTACGCGGCGGTGACGCTGCCCAACCTGGTCGTGGGGACCGTCGGTGGTGGCACGGGGCTGCCGTCGCAGCGGGCCTGCCTGGAGATCCTGGGGCTCGCCGGCGAGGGGCACGCGAACGCGCTGGCCGAGGTCGCGGCGGCGCTCGCGCTGGCGGGTGAGTTGTCCATCGTCGCGGCGATCATCGGGAACGAGTTCACGTCGGCGCACCGGCGGCTCGCGCGGCATCGGGCGGTGACGATGCCACCAGCCGCGCCGGACGCACCGCCGGCTCCCCCCGCCGCCGGGTGACCGCATCCGCTTCGTCCCCCGGACCGGCGGCCGACCCCACCGACTGGCGCCGCTGGGTCGTCTATCAGCGCGAGCGATTCCCGCTGCTCGCGCACGGCCCACTCATCGGCGCGTTCGCGTTCGCTGCCGTGAGCGTCTCGGCCGCCGGCCGCGGCGAGCGGCCGCCGTGGAGCGCGGTGCTCGTGGCGGCGGCCACGGCGCTGGTCGCGTTCTTCCAGCTGCGCGTCATCGACGAACACAAGGACGCCGCCGAGGACGCACGATGGCGCCCGTACCGGGCGGTGCCGCGGGGACTGGTGACGCTTGGCGAGCTGCGCGCGATCGCCGTCGCCGGTGCCGTGCTCCAGGCGACGCTGGCGTGGTGGCTCGCGCCCAAGCTGCTGCTGCCACTCGTCGCGCTGTGGGGCATGCTGGCGCTCATGGCGGTCGAGTTCGGCCTCGGGCAGGCGATGCACGGCAAGCCGCTGCTGATCCTGCTGAGCCACGGCATCGTCGTGCCATGCGTGGATGCCTACGCTTCGATGACCGACTGGTACGTGGCCGGTGGCATTCCGGCGACGCTTCTGGTGAGCTTCCTCGTGGCGTCCTACGCCAACGGCATCGTGGTGGAGATCGGCCGCAAGTTGCGCGCGCCAGCGGACGAGGAAGCCGGTGTCAGCACCTACACCGCCGACTGGGGGACGCCGCGCGCCCTCGCGACCTGGGGAGGCGCCGTGATGCTCTCGCTCGCGAGCGCGCTGCTCGTCGCGAAGCAGCTCGGCACGCTGCTGCCGACGGCGCTCGTGCTGGGCGCGGCGGCAAGCCAGGTCGCCTACGGGGCGCACCAGGTCTGGCACGGTGCGCCGAAGGCGGGGCGCTTCGCCGAGCGCGGGGCTGGCCTCTGGACGTTGTCGCTCTACGGTGCGCTCGGGCTGCTGCCGTGGTGGCGGGTATCGTGAACGGTGAACGCTCGGTCGGCAACGGCGAGAACGGCGAACGCGTGAGCGGAGAACGCGCAGGCGGCAAGGCGGCGGCACTCGCGGTCGCCGTGCGCGCCGGCCTGCCGGTGCCGGCGTGGGTGTCCATCCCCGCTGGGGCGTGCGAGGACGGTGCGATTGCCGAACTGGCGCGCGCCGCCGTGGCGCGGCTCGGCGAGTCGCCGCACGGATTCGCCGTGCGCAGCTCCGCGGCGGACGAAGACGGTGCCGAGCATTCGTTCGCCGGGCAATTCGAGTCGTTCCTCAACGTGACGGCCGACGCCGTGCCGGCGCGGGTGGCGGAGGTGCGGGCCGGCGCGGCGAGTGCGCGGGTGCGGGAGTATCGCCGGGCACGAGGGCTGGGTGAAGGCGAGGCCCCGGGCGTACTCGTGCAACGGATGCTCGCGCCGCGCGCCGCCGGCGTGGCCTTCGGGGCCGATCCAGTGTCCGGGCGTCGCGGCGTGTGCGTCGTCGCCGCCGTGCGCGGCCTCGGGGCCTCGCTGGTGGATGGCACGGCCGACGCCGACACGTGGCACGTCACGCGGGATGGCACGGTGACGGCGGTGCAGCGCGTGGCGGCCGAGCCGCCGCTGTCCGACCCGGAGGTGCGGGCGGTGGCCGCGCTCGCGCGGCAGGCGGGCACCGTGTTCGGCCGGCCGCAGGACATCGAGTGGGCCCTCGAGGGCGACACGTTGTGGCTGCTGCAGTCGCGCCCGATCACGACGCTCGCGGCCATGCATGATCCCGATGCGCCGCTGGTCGTCTGGGACGACAGCAACATCGCCGAGAGCTACGGCGGCGTGACGACGCCGCTGACGTTCTCGTTCGCGCGCTACGTGTACGAGCACGTGTACCGGCAGTTCTGCCGCGTCGTCGGCGTCCCGGATGCGAAGGTCGAGGCGCTCTCGGCCGACTTCGCCGCGATGCTCGGGCTCGCGCGCGGACGCACGTACTACAACCTCGTGTCGTGGCATCGCGTGCTGGCAGCGCTTCCGGGGTATCGGCTCAATCGCCCATTCATGGAGCAGATGATGGGGGTGCGCGAGCCGCTGCCGGACGAGGTGGACGTGCACGTCGCGCCGGCGCGGTCGGGGGCCGAGCGCCGCGCCGAGTGGTGGGCGGTGGGGCGCATGGTCGCGCGGCTCGTGCGGGCGGCGCGGCGCGTTGCGCGTGACGTCCCGGCCTTCCGCCGGCGACTCGACGACGCGCTGCGGCTCGACGGCCCGTCGCTCTCGCAGATGCGTCCGGACGAGCTCGTGGCGCACTGGCACGTGCTCGAGCGTCGGCTGCTGACGCACTGGGACACGCCACTCGTCAACGACCTCTTCGCGATGATCAGCCACGGGTTGCTGCGGAAGGCGCTCGCGGCGTGGGCCGACGATGCCGACGGCGTGCTTACGGGATCGCTGGTGGCCGGGGCAGGCGACCTCGCGAGTGCCGCGCCGGCCCACGAGGTGACGGCCATCGCCGCGCTGGTCCAGGCGGAGCCGGCGCTCGGGCCGGTGCTGGTGCACGGGTCGCCCGACGCGATCGCCGAGGCGCTCGCGGCGGCACCGAGGGTACGGGAGGCCGTGGCCGCGTACATCGGCCGCTACGGCGACCGGTGCCTCGAGGAGCTCAAGCTCGAGACGCCGACGCTCGCGGACGACCCGCTGCCGCTGCACCGGGCGATCGGCTGGGCGGCCGCGCGGCCCGCGGGCGACGCGGCCCGCGCGGCCGAGCGCTCGCGCGGGCTGCGCGATGATGCCGAGCGGCGCCTCGCGGTGGCGCTGCGCGGGCATCCGCTGCGTGCGTGGCTCGTGCGCACCGTGCTGGGCTGGACGCGCACCTGCGTGAGCCACCGCGAGACGCTGCGCTTCGAGCGCACGCGGCTGTTCGGGCGGGTGCGGCGGATCTTCCTCGCACTCGGGCAACACCTCGCGGCGCTCGGGCGGCTCGAGTCGCCGCGCGACGTCCTCTGGCTCGAGGTGCACGAGGTGATCGGCTCGGTCGCCGGCACCGCGACGACGACCGACCTCATGGGACTCGTCCGCGTGCGGCAGGCGGAATTCGCGACGTGGCGCGCGACGCCACGGCTCCCCGAGCGCTTCGTCACCCGCGGGCCGGCTGGACACGCCATGCAGCCCGGCGTGCCCCTGCCCCCGGTCGCCGCGCCCGACGCCCTGCCGGCGGCCGCGTCGCCGGCCGCGCGCCCCCCCGACGACGCCGAGCGCCGCGGGCTGCCGGCGTATCCCGGCATCGTGCGCGGTCGTGCGCGGGTGGTGCACGACCCGCGCACGGTCGTGCTGGCGCCCGGCGACATCCTCGTCGCCGAACGCACCGATCCCGGCTGGGTGCTCCTCTTCCCGGCGGCGTCGGCGGTGCTGGTCGAGCGCGGGAGTCTGCTCTCGCACGCGGCGATCGTCGCACGGGAACTCGGGCTCCCTGCGGTCGTGGGCGTGCCGGGCCTGACGACCTGGCTCGCGGATGGCGAACCGATCGAGCTCGACGGCGCCGCCGGCGTCGTGCGGCGCCTGGCGGCGGTGCCGCATGCCCACTGAGGCCGCCGCCCGCGCCGACTTCACCGGCCTGCGCTACGCGCAGTGCTGGGAGGACGCCGACGTCCTCGCCGCCGGGCTCGCCACCCGGCCGGGCGAGACGGTGCTCAGCATCGCGTCGGCCGGTGACAACAGCTACGCGCTGCTGCTCGACGACCCCGCGCGCGTCGTCGCCGTGGACCTGAGCCCGGCGCAGGCGGCCGCGGTGGAGGTGCGCCGCGCGATGTACCGCACGCTCGCGCACGACGAGTTCCTCGCGCTCTACGGCTCGCGGCCGAGCCGCGCGCGCGCCGCGCTGTACGCCCGCTGCCGACCCGCGATGCCGGCCGAGGCCCGCGCATGGTGGGACGCCAACCCGCGGCTCGTCGCCGGCGGGATCGGCGGGGCGGGGAAGTTCGAGCGCTACTTCCGGCTCTTCCGCGACGTCGCGCTGCCGCTCGTGCACCGCCGCCGGACGGTGCTCGGGCTGCTCGAGCCGCGCGAGCCCGAGGCCCGCGCGCGCTGGTTCGACGGGACGTGGAACACCTGGCGCTGGCGGGCGCTGCAGGGGCTCTTCTTCTCGCGCGCGGTGATGGGCCGCGCCGGCCGCGATCCCGAGTTCTTCGCTTTCGCCGAGGGGGACATCGGCGCGCACCTGCGGCGCCGGATCCGCCACGCGCTCGTCAACGGCGACCCCGCCGCGAATCCGTACGTGCACTGGATCCTCACCGGGACCCACGGAGCGGCGCTTCCGCGCGCCCTGCGGGCGGAGCACTTCGACACGATCCGCGCCCGCGTTGACCGGCTCGAACTCCGCGTCGGCGCCATGGAGGACGTCCTTCCCACCATCGGCGCGCCGGTGGCGCGGGTGAACGCGTCGGACATCTTCGAGTACATGAGTCCCGCCGGGTTCGCCGCTGCGCTCGACCTGCTGCTGGCCCACATGCCGGCCGGGGGGCGCCTCGCCTACTGGAACCTGCTCGCCCCGCGGCAGGGCAGCCGCGTACGGCCCGCGCGGTTGCGCCGGCTCGACGCCCTGAGCGACGCCCTCTTCGCGCGCGACCGGGCCTTCTTCTACTCGGCCTTCTCGGTGGACGAGGTGCTTGCGTGAACGCGCTCGTCGGGTGGATCGGCATTCCCCTCGCCCTCGGCGGGCTGCTGGCCGGCCTCGCGGCGGTGGCGAGGCGCACGCGCCTGCACCCCGAGGTGATCCGCAAGCTCCTGCACGTGGGCATGGGGCTGGTCACGCTGCCGTTGCCGTGGATCTTCGCGTCGGCGGGGCCGGTGTTCGCGCTCACCGCGCTCTCGATGGCCGGCCTCCTCGCCGTCGCGCGCGTGCCGGCGTTGCGCGCGCGGCTCGGGGGCGTCCTGGGCGGCGTCGGGCGGTCGTCGCTGGGCGAGTTCGCCTTCCCGCTCGGCGTCTGCCTCGTCTTCTGGCTCGCCGCCGGCGACCGGACGCTCTTCGTGGCGCCGGTGCTGGTGCTCACGCTGGCCGACGCGGCAGCGGCGGTGACGGGCATCTTCCTCGGGCGCCGCAAGGTGTACCTCCCCGGGGGTACCAAGAGCATCGAGGGCTCGGCCGCGTTCTTCCTCGTGGCGGTGGTGTGCGTGCTCGGCCCCCTCGTGGTCATGGGCCGCGCTCCGGGCGTCGAGTCGCTGCTGGTGGGACTCGCCGCGGCGGCGGTGCTCATGCTCCTCGAGCTGGTCGCGGCCCACGGGTGGGACAACCTGCTGATCCCGCTCGCGGCGTGGGCGCAGTTGCGCGCGCTCTCGACCGGTGGCCGGGTGCTGGTGCTGCTGCTGGGCCTCGCGGCGGCCACCGTCGTGCTGGTGCTGCTCGAGAAGCGGCGCGCGCGCAAGCGCGAGGCCTTCCCGGAGGTGCAGCGCACGGCCGCGCGGCGGGCGCTGCGGTGAGGCGCGTCGAGTGGCTGGCCGCGCCGGACGACCTCGCGCTGCTCCCCACGCCCGGCGACTGGCCCGGCGTGGACGCCGAGGCGATCGCCCGGCAGGCGCCGGATGCGAGCGTGGTCATGCGCGAGCCCCGGGGCGAGCTCGTCGCGCGCGCGTCGGTCTGGTGGCGGCGTCAACCGCGGCCGGGCGTCGGCGTGATCGGCCACTACGGGGCGCGCGACGACGCGGCGGGCACGGCCGTGCTGCGCGCGGCCACCGCCCGGCTGGCCGACGCGGGTTGCACCTACGCGATCGGCCCGATGGACGGTACGACGTGGGAACGCTACCGGCTCGCCTTGCCGGGCAGCGATGCGCCGCCGTTCCTGCTCGAGCCCGTGCAGCCGCCGGCGTGGCCGGCGCACTGGCTCGCCACCGGCTTCGACGTCCTCGAGCGGTACCGCTCGGATCGGGCACCGCTCGCGGTGCTCGAAGCGCGCGAGCCCGAGGCCGTCGCCGCGCGGCTCGCCGCGCAGGGGGTGACGATCACGTCGTTCGCCGACCACGCGCCGTCGGAGGTGATCGACGCGATCCACGCCGTCTCGATCGGCGCGTTCGCTGCGGCCCCGTGGTTCACGCCGGTCGCCGCCGCGACGCTCGGGCGGCAGTACGCCCCCGTGGTGCCGCTGGCGGATCCCGCCTTCGTGCAGCTCGCCTGGCACGGCGGCGCGCCGGCGGGATTCGTCTTTGCCGTGCCCGACCTGCTCGAGGCGCGCCGCACCGGCCGCCCCCCGGCGACGCTCGTGCTCAAGACCGTCGCGGTGCGCCCCGGCGTGCGCGCCCTCGCCGGCCTCGGCGGGCTCCTCCTCGCCCGCGTCGCGGCGAACGCCCGCGCGCGCGGGATGCACGACGGCATCCATGCGCTGATGCGCGACGACAACGCGAAGGCGCGCGCCTTCGGCGCGGGGGCGGCGACGACGATCCGCCGGTACGCGCTGTACGGGCGTCCGCTCGCGTGAACGTCGCGGCGCGGCTCACCGACCAGGCGCGCCGGCGCCCCGGCACGCCGGCGCTCGCGGACCGCAGGCGCGGCGGCACCCGGGTGGTCACCTTCGGCGAACTCGAGCGGCAGGTGGCGGCCGTCGCCGGCTGGATGCACGCCAACGGCGTGCGCGACGGCGCCGCGGTCTTCGTGCTCGTGCCGCCGTCCGTCGAGCTCTACGTCGCGATCGCCGCGGCCCTGCGCGCGGGCGGCCAGGTGGTGGCGGCCGAGCTCTCCGCGGGAGCGCCGGTGTGGCGATACGCCGTCGAGGCGACGCAACCGGTGCTGCTCGTCGCCTCGCCGCTCGCCGCGTGGTGGCGGCTCACGCAACGACCGCTGCGCCGCGTGCCGCGGGCCCTGGTGGCCGGGTGGGCGCCGGGGGCGACGTCGTTCGCCGCCGCCGCGACGCACGCGCCCCTGGACACCGTCGCGCGCCCGCCCGATGCCCCGGCCCTCGTCACCTTCACCAGCGGCACGACGGGCGTCCCCAAGGGCGTCGTCCGCACGCACGCGATCCTCGCCGCGCAACTCGACGCGCTGCGTGGCACCACGGCGGCCGCCGGCGAGGTGGATCTCGGCAACCTGCCGATCGTGACGCTCGCGAACCTCGCCAACGGCGCGACGAGCGTCCTGCCGGCCGCGGACCCGCGGCGGGCCGCGCAGTTCGATCCGCGCCCCGTGCTGGCGCAGTGCGCACGGCACGGCGTCACACGCTTCACCGCCTCCCCGGCGTTCCTCGCGCGGCTCGTCTCGGTGCCGCATCCGGCGCTCGCGGCGATCACGCGCGTGGTCACCGGTGGTGGCCCGCTGTTTCCCGACGTGCTCGCGGCCGTGCAGGCGGCCGTGCCGCGCGCGGCGGTCACCGCCGTCTATGGCAGCACCGAGGCCGAGCCGATTGCGCACCGGGACATCGCCCCCGGTGCACACGACGACGCCGCCGCGGCGGCGCGCGGCGAGGGCCTGCTCGCCGGCCGCCCGGACGCGGTGGTGCAGGTGATGGTGATCCCGGAGGGCACGATGCCGCAGGCCCCCATGACCCCCGCGCAGTGGGCGGCGCTCGACGCGCCGCCGGGATCGGCGGGCGAGGTGGTGGTGGCCGGCCCCCATGTGGTGCGGCACTACGTGCAGGGCCGCGGCGAGGCCGAGACCAAACTCCGGGTGGGTGACGTGACCTGGCATCGCACCGGCGACCTCGCCCGTCGCGACGCGGAGGGTCGGCTGTGGCTGCTGGGTCGCGCCGGCGTGGGCGGGTCGGGGGACTCGGCGCTGCATCCTGTCGCGGTCGAGGCGGCGGTGCGGGCGCTCTTCCCCGTGCGGCAGGCAGCGGCACTCGTGCACGGGGGGCGTCGCGTGCTCGTGCTGGTGCCGCGGGCCGGGTCACGTGTCGGGGCAGAAGAGGTGCGCGCGGCGCTCGGCTGGGCGCGGCTCGACGATGTGTACGTCGTGTCCGCGCTGCCGGTGGATCGGCGCCACCAGTACAAGGTGGACTATCCGGCGGTGCGCCGGATGCTCGACCGGCGCCGGGCGCGTCCCCGGGAGACGTGAACAGCGCTGGGCCCCGGGTCGTCTAGCCGCCGCCCAGCCCCCGCACGTAGCCGACCAGCGCAGCGACCTCAGCGGCCGGGAGCTGCTGGCCCCATGGCGCCATCGTCGTCCCCGGCACCCCGGTCACGATACGCGCCCGGACGACCGAGTCGGGCCGCGTCCGCCGCCACGCCGCGTCGAAGCGCATCGGCGCCACCGGCGTGCCGCCACCATCCGCCCCGTGGCACGACGCGCAGTAGCCCAGCCAGAGCTCGCGCGCGGCGCGTGGCGCCGCCCCGGCGGTACCGGGCGCGGCGCGCGCCGGCGACTGCGCCATCTCGCAGCCGACGCCCCCGACCAGGGCGAGGCCCACCACCACCGCACGCGCACGCATGTCCGCACGATCGGCGTTCGGCCGCCGCCCCCGCAAGCGGCTGATCCCCGACGCGTTAGCATTCAGCGGCCCTTCCCGACCCGCGCATGCCCCGACTCACCGCAGGTCCCGCCGTGCCGCCCATCCACGTGCGGCCGCTCGCCGACGTCTGGGAGGCGCTCGGCTCGACACCGGCCGGCCTGACGGCCGCGGACGTCGCCGCGCGGCGGGCGCGGGTCGGCCCCAACGCGCTGCCGACCGTCGTCGGCCACCCACCGCTGCGGATCCTCGCGGCGCAGTTCAAGAACGTCCTCGTCCTGCTCCTTCTCGCCGCCACGGCGATCTCGGCGGTGCTCGGCCACGCGCTCGAGGGGGTCGTCATCGCCGTCATCGTGCTGGTGTCGGTGACGCTGGGTTTCGTCCAGGAGTACCGCACCGAGCGCGCGCTCGACGCACTGCGCGCCATGGCCGCTCCGCAGGCCGTCGTGCGGCGCGACGGGCGGGTGATGACGATCCCCTCCGTCGAGGTCGTGCCCGGCGACGTGCTGGTGCTCGAGGCCGGCCAGCGCGTACCGGCCGACGCGCGGCTCGTCGAGGCGGTGCAGCTCGCGACGCAGGAGGCCCCGCTGACGGGCGAGTCGCTGCCGGTGTCGAAGCAGCCCGACGCCCTCGACGACCCCGCGCTCGCCCCCGCCGACCGGCGCAACGTCGTCTTCGCCGGTACCACCGTCGTCACCGGGCGCGGCGTGGGCGTCGTGCACGCCACGGGGCGTGCGACCGAATTCGGCCGCATCGCCGGCCTGCTGGCCACGGTGGACACCACGCCGACGCCGCTCCAGCAGCGGCTCGACGTCCTCGGGCGTCAGCTCGCGCGCGTGGCGCTCGCGGTCGTCGTCGTCGTGACCGCGCTCGGCGTGTGGCGCGGCGAGCCGCTCGTCGAGATGCTCGTCTTCGGCGTCGCGCTCGCCGTGGCGGTGGTGCCCGAGGCGCTGCCGGCGGTCGTCACGATGACCCTCGCGCTCGGCGTCCAGCGGCTGATCCGCCGGCAGGTGCTGGTGCGGCGCCTGACGGCCGTCGAGACGCTGGGGAGCACGAGCGTCATCTGCACCGACAAGACGGGGACCCTCACCTGCGATCGCATGACGGTGCGGCGCACCTGGGGCGACGACCCGCTCGCGCTCCACCGCGCGGCGGTCCTCGCCTCGGACGCGCGCGCCACGCCCGGCCCAGACGGTACCTGGACGACCACCGGCGACCCGACCGAGGTCGCGCTCGTCGAGGCGGCGCGCGCGGCCGGCGTGGACCTCGCCGCGCTCGAGGTCGAGCACCCGCGGATCGCCGAGTGGCCTTTCACGAGCGAATCGCGCCGGATGACCGTCCTCGTCCGCGACGGTGCGACGGCGCGCGCCTGCCTCAAGGGGGCCCCGGAGGCGGTGCTGGCGGCCTGCTCGCACCTGCGCCGGCCGGGCGCCGACGTGCCGCTCGACGACGCGGCGCGCGCGGCAGTGCTGGCCGAGGCGCAGGCGATGGGCGACGACGCGCTGCGCGTCCTCGCCATTGCCGAGCGGCGCGACGCCACCGAGGGCACTGCCCAGGAGGGCCTGACCCTGCTCGGTCTCGCCGGCATGAGCGATCCGCCGCGCCCCGGCGTCCCGGACGCCCTCGCGCGCTGCCGCGACGCCGGCATCCGCGTCGTGATGATCACCGGCGATCATCCGCGCACCGCCACGGCGGTCGCGCGCGAGCTGGGGATCCTGGGGGGCGGCCGCGTGGTCACCGGCGCCGAGCTCGACGCGCTCGACGACGCCGCGCTGCGGGAGGCGCTCGACGGCATCCCCGTCTTCGCCCGCGTCACCCCCGAGCACAAGCTGCGCGTCGTGCGCGCCTGGCAGGCGCGGGGCGCCGTCGTCGCGGTGACGGGTGACGGCGTCAACGACGCGCCGGCCCTCAAGCAGGCCGACCTCGGCGTGGCGATGGGGCGGGGCGGCACGGACGTCGCCCGCGAGGCCGCGCCGATGACGCTCGTGGACGACGACTTCGCCTCGATCGTCGCCGCCGTCGAGGAAGGGCGCCGCATCGTCGCCAACGTGCGGAAGTTCCTGCGCTTCCTGCTGACGTCCAACGTGGGCGAGATCGCGCTGATGGCGCTGGCCGCCGTGGCCGGCCTGCCGATGCCGCTGACGGCGGTGCAGATCCTCTACGTCAATCTGGCCACCGATGGCCTGCCGGCGCTCGCGCTCGCGGTGGATCCGCCGTCCGGCGACGTCATGCGGCAGTCGCCGCGGGCTGCGGCGGCCGGGTTGCTCGGGCGCGGCGACGCGGTCATCATCCTCGCGGGCGGGCTGTGGTCGGGGCTCATGAACCTCGCGGTGTTCATCGGCGCCCAGTGGCTCGGCCATTCCGTGCCGGAGGCGATGGCGATGTGCTTCGTCTCCCTGGTGCTGATGCAGTTCACGAAGGCGCTCGTCTTCCGCGCCGACGGGCACCCGATCCGCGGCAGGCCGTTCGCGAACCGGTGGCTCAACCTCGCACTCGCGTGGGAGCTGGTGCTGCTCGTGCTGCTGCTCACCGTCCCGCCGCTGCAGCGGGCGTTCGGCACGGCGGGACTGTCGCTCACCGACTGGGAGCTCGCGACGGCGGCCGCCCTGACGATCGTCCCCGTGCTCGGGTGGGTGACGCGGCGCTGGCACGGCGGCGGCCCCGGCGCGTGACCCGCGCGGGGCGACCACCGCCCCCGCGTCAGCAACAGCGCATCGCTGGCGTCGCCTCGTCCCGCCGCCCGACGATCGTCGGCAGCAGCGGCGCCCGCGCCGAGGCGAACGCGGGCGCCGTACCGAGCGGCGCACGCGCCGTGAACGGCACCTCGGTGCTCGGCTTCGCCTGCCCGCGCGTCGTCCGCCACCATTCGCGCGCCGACGCCACCAGCAGCAGCACCACCGCCAGCAGGAAGAACCCGGCCACTGCGGCGTCGAGCCGGTCGTTGAACATCATCTGCTGCGCGGCGGCGGCGCTCTTGACCCCCTTGGGGAGTTCGCCGCGCGAGAGGATCTCGCCGAACGCGCGCGCATGCGCCAGGAATCCCAGCTTCGGGTCGCTCGAGAAGATCTTCGTGAGCCCCGCCGTCATGCACACGGTGACCAGCCACGCCAGCGGCGCGAGGGTCGCGAACGCCCACCGCCCGCGCCCCATCTTGAGGATCACCGTCGTCCCCACGCACAGCGCCACCGTCGCCAGCAGCTGGTTGGCGATGCCGAAGAGCGGCCAGAGCGAGTTCACCCCGCCCAGCGGGTCGGTCACTCCCTGGTACAGGAACGACCCCCACCCCGCGACGAACAGCACCGACGCCAGCACCACCGCCGGCGTGTAGGTCACGTCGCCGAAGCGCGGCCAGAGCGTCTTCCCGAGGTCCTGCAGCAGGAACCGGCCGACGCGTGTCCCGGCGTCGAGCGTCGTGAGGATGAACAGCGCCTCGAACATGATCGCGAAGTGGTACCACAGCGCCATCGCCCCGGGGCCGCCGAGCACCGAGGCGAAGATGTTCGCCATCCCCACGGCCAGCGACGGCGCGCCCCCCGTGCGAGAGAGCAGCGAAGTCTCGCCGACGTTGGCCGTGAGCTGCGCGAACTCGGCCGGGTCGAGCGTGAAGCCCCACTGCTGCACGGCGGCGGCGGCGCTTTCGATCGTCGTGCCAATGGCCCCCGCCGGCGCGTTGATCGCGAAGTACGTGCCCGGCGTCAGCACGCACGCGGCGATGAGCGCCATCACCGCCACGCCGCTCTCGAGCAGCATCCCCCCGTAGCCCACGAGCCGGGCGTCGGCCTCGTTCTCGAGGAGCTTGGGCGTCGTCCCGCTCGCGATCAGCGAGTGGAACCCCGAGATCGCCCCGCAGGCGATCGTGATGAACACGAACGGAAAGAGCTTCCCCGCGAACACCGGCCCCGTGCCGTCGATGAACCGCGTCACTGCCGGCATCTGCAGCGGCGGCAGCACCACGAGGATCCCCGCCGCGAGCGCCACCACCACGCCGATCTTCACGAACGCGCTCAGGTAGTCTCGCGGCGCGAGCAGCAGCCACACCGGCAGCACGCTCGCCGCGAAGCCGTACCCCATGATCCACCAGGCCAGCGCCGGCCGTGAGAGCGTGAACACCGGCGCCCAGTCCGGCTGCTGGGCCACCCACTGGCCGGCGAAGAGCGCACACACCAGCAGCGAGAGCCCGATCCCCGTCGCCTCCCCCACCGCGCCGGGCCGGATCCATCGCAGGTACGCCCCCATCAGCAGCGCGATCGGGATCGTGAGCGCGATCGTCACGACCCCCCACGGCGACTCGCCCAGCGCGTTGACCACCACCAGCGCCAGCACCGCAATGAGGATCGTCATGATCCCCAGGATCGCCACCAGCGCGATCGTCCCCGCCACCGGCCCGATCTCGTCGCGCGCCATCTGTCCCAGCGAGCGTCCGTCGCGCCGCACGCTCGACGCCAGGATCACGAAGTCCTGCACCGCGCCGGCCACCACCACGCCGACGATGATCCAGAGCAGGCCCGGCAGGTAGCCGAACTGCGCCGCGAGCGTCGGCCCCACCAGCGGCCCGGGCCCCGCGATCGCCGCGAAATGGTGTCCGAAGACGATCCACCGGTTGGTCGGCACGAAGTCCTTGCCGTCGTTCCGGCGCTCGGCCGGCGTCGCCCGGGCGGCGTCGAGCCCGAAGACCTTCGCCGCCAGCGCCCGCGAGTAGAAGCGGTAGGCCACCAGGTAGGTGCACGTGGCGGCGGTGATGAGCCACGCCGCGCTGACCGTCTCGCCCCGCGCGAGGGCGATCGCGGCGAAGGCCCCGGCGCCGGTCAGGGCGATCCCCGCCCAGGTGACGAATGACAGCACGTTCCGCATGCGCACGACCCCGGCGTCCCCGCCCGATGGAGTCCGGGCACGCTAGCCCAGGATGCCGGAGCGGTCAACGCATCGCGCGCGTTACCTTTGTCGCCATGACGCGCCTCACCCGCCGCGCCGCCGCCTCGGCGCTCGTTGTCGCCATGGGGCTTCCGGCCCTCGCCGCCTGCGGCGGCAGCCGCCATGCCGATCCCGACAAGCCCGCCGCCCCCAAGCGGGCTCCGAAGGACAACACCCCGCAGCTCGGGGCCGTCGCCCCCGGGGGCGTCCGCCCCATGGGGCCATGGGCCACGCGACCTGTGGCCGTCTATGCGCTGCAGCGACTCGCGCCGAACGACTCGGCCGGCTGGACCTCCGCCATCGCCGATCCCCCCGCCCTGCAGCGTGCCTTCGACGACGAGCTCCGCTTCGCCTTCGAGCAGCGCCGCGGCCTGCCCGAGTGGAAGCAGCTCCCCGACCTCGAGCGCGCGGCGCGGCGAGCCACGCCGTTCAGCCCGATGCTGCGCGACCTGCCGGTCGAGGCCCTCGTCGGACGGCTCGACGAGCGGCTTCGCACCGTCCCCGCGCCGCTGGCCGAGAGCATCCGGATGATCGGCGGCCTCACCGGCACCCGCTGGGCCCTCGTGCCGGCGCAGCTCAAGTTCCTCCCGGCCCCCGGCGGCCAACGCGCGGTCGTGCGCGTCCTGCTCGTGGACGGCCGCAGCGGCGAGATCGGCTTTGCCGCCGACGTCCTCGGCGAGCCCGCCGCCGCCTTCGGACCGGCCGTCGTCGCCAGCGTCGCGCAGCGCATCGCCGACCAGTTCGTCGCTCCCTGACCCCCGGTCGCGACCCGATGCGCCTTCTGCACGTCAGCGACCTCCACTTCGGCCGGCACAGCGTCCCGGCGCAGATCGACGCCATCGAGGCGCTCGCCCACGCCCACGACTTCGACGCCGTCGTGGTCTCGGGCGACCTCACGCAGCGCGCGCGCGTCGGCGAGTTCCAGCGCGCCCACGTCTTCCTGCGCGAACTCGCCCGTCGCGCCGCGGTCCTCGCCGTCCCCGGCAACCACGATGTCACCTGGTGGCGCGCCCCCTTCCACATGGCGAGCCCCGACCGCCTCTACGCCAACTGGCGCCGCTGGCTCTCGCGCGACCTCGAGCCCGTCGTCCGCCTCGACGGCGTGACCTTCGTCGGGCTCAACACCGCGCAGGGCATCTCGCACCGCACCCTCACGCTGCGCCTGCGTGACCTGAGCGTCATCGGCGACCTTCGACCCGCGCAGGTCGAGCACGCGCGCTACGAATTCGCGCAGTCGCCCTCCACCGACCTGCGCGTGGTCGTCATGCACCACAACCCCGTGCGCGGCGACCTCTCGCAGCGCCACGGGCTCAAGCACACCCGGCGCGTCCTCAACGCGCTCGCCGACGCCGGCGCCGAGCTCGTCCTCTGCGGCCACGACCATCAGGAGGCCGTGCACCTCGTCGAACACACGGCGCGCGGCCTCGTCGTCGCCACCGCCGGTACCGTCAGCACCCGCTCGCGCGGGGGCCGGCCGGCGAGCGTCAACGTCGTCACCGCCACGGCCTCCGCACTCGAAGTGGCGGCCTGGGTCTGGGACGGAACCGCCTTCGCCCCCGGCCCCGCGACGGTCTTCGAGCGTCACCGCCCCGCGTGATCCGCCGCGCCGCCGAGCCACCCGACCAACTCGCCTTCCCGTTCGCGCCGGTGCCCCGCACCGGCGACGAGCTCCTCTCGGCGCTCCGTCCGATGGGCCTCGCGCGCATCCGCACCTGCACCCTGACGCGCAACCGGCGGGTCATGGTCTCCTGGACGGGCGACACCCTGCGCGTCCACGCCGGCTACTGCCGGGCCCCGGCGGAGGTCTGGGCGGCGCTGGTGCGCTTCGTCGAGGGGCGTACGCGCGCCGAGCGGGCCGCCGGCCGCGCCGCGCTCCTCGCGTGGCCGCTTCCCGCCGACGCGCCGGTGCGGCGGCGCCGCCTCGCCTCCACGCACCCCGACGACGCCGCGGCGCAGGCGCGCCTCGCCGCCGAGCACGCGCGGCTGAACGCCGAGCGATTCGGCGGCGCGCTCGCGACCATTCCCGTCCACCTCTCGAGGCGGCTCGCCCGCCGCCTCGGCCACTACGCGCCGGCGGGCGACGGCGCGCCGGCGGAGATCGTGATCGCGCGCCGTCACCTGCGTCGCCACGGCTGGGCCGCGGCGCTCGAGACGCTCCTGCACGAGATGGTGCACCAGTGGCAGGCCGAGACGGGGCGTCCCCTCGACCACGGGCGCGACTTCCGCGCCAAGGCCCGCGAGGTCGGCTGCGCCCCCCGCGCCACCTGGCGCGGGCCGGCCTAGCGCTTCGTCCAGAGCACGAAGATCGGCGCGGTCGTGAACTCGGTGCCGCAGTTGCACGCCGACTGGACCGGGAAGCGCGAGCAGGCCGTGCGTGTCGTCTCGGTGTTGGGCGGGTAGATCTCCAGCGACTCGAGCTGCGAGGCGCTCACGGATCGCAACGGCTGGTTGAACACGGCGTCGGTGCCATCGAACAGCAGGCAGGCTGCGTCCGCCATGGTGATCCGTGAGCTCCCGCCGGCCGTCGAGTAGCCGATGCTGCTCGGCCCCCGGTTCGCACCGAGGGGGGCGCGGAGGGCCATCGCCGTCGTCGGGGCCAGGATTTCGATCACCCGATCGAGCGGCTGGTCGCCGAAGCGCGCCAACTCCTCGCGCGTGACGAGCGCCGCCCCCGTCCCGGCCGTGAAGGCGCGTCGGCGGCCGTGCTCCTGCCACGCGGTCTCATCCGACCGGCTGATCATCGTGGAGCCGTCGGGCGGCGACAGCCTGATCGTGAGGTTGCGCTCCACCTGCGCCAGCATCTGCAGCCCCACCACGCGCGGCACGAAGCCCGGCTTCGACACCCGGATCAGCCACTTGCCCGGCGCGATGTCCGGAAAGAGGAACGCCCCGTCCCGCCCCGTCACCACCCGCCGGTCGCCGCCGATCTCGACGATCGCGCCGGCCATCGGCTGGTTCAGGGTGTCGAGCACGACCCCGTACACCTCGTTGAAGACCTGCGCCTTCACCAGCACGGTCGAGAGCTGCGACCGCAGCGTCAGCGTGAGCGTCAGCTGGTACTGCCGCCCCGCGTTCACGAACAGCGGTCCCTCGACCGGGTCGTAGCCCAGCTTGCGCACGAGCAGGTCCACCGCTCCCTCGGCGAGCCCGGTGAAGGCGAACCGGCCGTCCGCCCCCGTCCGGACGCGCCGTGCTGTCCCCTGCAGGATCACGTCGGCACCGGCGAGCGGCGTGCCGTCGGGCAGCCGCACCTCGCCCACGACCGCGGCCGTGTTGTCGGCACGCAGCGTGTCGGCACGCAGCGTGTCGGCACGCAGCGTGTCGGCACGCAGCGTGTCGGCACGCAGCGTGTCGGCGGCCGGTGGACGCGCACTGCCGGGGGGGGTCTGGCCCGCCAGGGCGGCGGGACTGAGTGACAGGCCGGCCGCGAGCAGGGCGGCCAGGACGGCGGCTGGGCGCAGGAGCATGGAGGGCGGATCCGGGCTGGTTGAAGAGTCAGCGGCGCAGCGTCGCGGCCGTGCCGGTGACACCCCGGGGCGGTGCCCCGGTTCCGGCGGACGCTGTAGTTTGCCCCCATGGCCACCGATCTCGCCACCGACACCTTCCTCGCCTCCCCGGCCCTCCGCCCCCGCGAGGACGACCTCTACGGCATCGACGCCGCCCTCACGGAGGAGGAGCGCGCGATCCGCGACAACGTCCGGCGCTGGGTGGACGAGAAGGTGCTGCCGATCATCGGCCAGCATTACCTCGACGGCACCTTCCCGAAGCACCTCATCGCCGAGATGGGCGAACTGGGCTTCTTCGGCCCGTCCCTCCCCGAGGAGTACGGCTGCGCCGGCCTCAGCAACGTCGCCTACGGGATCATCATGCAGGAACTCGAGCGCGGCGACTCCGGCCTCCGCTCGGCCGCCAGCGTGCAGGGCTCGCTGGTGATGTACCCCATCTACGCCTTCGGATCCGAGGCCCAGAAGCGCCACTGGCTGCCGAAGATGGCCAAGGGCGAGGTCATCGGCTGCTTCGGCCTCACCGAGCCCGACTACGGCTCGAATCCCGCCGGCATGATCACGCGCGCCCGCAAGCAGGCCGACGGGTCGTGGGTGATCAACGGCGCCAAGATGTGGATCACCAACGGATCCAACGCGCAGGTCGCGGTGATCTGGGCGAAGACCGAGGACGGCGACGAGGCCGGCCACTCGATCCGCGGCTTCCTCGTCCCCACCGACGCCACGGGCTTCGCCGCCAAGGACCAGAAGGGGAAGCTCTCGCTCCGCGCCAGCGACACGAGCGAACTCGTCCTTGCCGACGTCCACGTGCCGGCCGACGCGATCCTGCCGGACTCGAAGGGCCTCAAGAGCCCCCTCATGTGCCTCACGCAGGCGCGCTACGGCATATCGTGGGGCGTCCTCGGCGCCGCCATGGCCTGCTACGAGGAAGCGCGCAGCTACGCGAAGACCCGCGTGATGTTCGGCAAGCCGATCGGCGGGTTCCAGATCCAGCAGGTGCGCCTGGCCGACATGCTCACCGAGATCACCAAGGGCCAGCTGCTCGCCCTGCACCTCGGCCGCATGAAGGACGCCGGCACCTTCACCCCGCAGATGGTCTCGCTGGCCAAGCGGAACAATGTCAACATCGCCACCGAGTGCGCCCGCGAGACGCGGCGGCTGCTGGGCGGCAACGGCATCCTGGCCGAGTACGCGGCGATGCGGCATATGGCGAACCTCGAGAGCGTGTACACGTACGAGGGGACGCATGATGTCCACTCGCTGATCCTCGGGCAGGCGATCACGGGGCTGAACGCCTTCGGCTGAGGCACGGGCAGGTCCGGCAACGGAACGTCCCCGTCCGCATCGCGCCGCCTACGCCCTCCGGGTTAGGCGGCGCGATGCTTTTCCGCACACGGAGACCCATGAGGGGGATTGAAATGACACATATGCACAGGCATATATACGCCATGAAGCGGACGTCCCTCTTCCTCGACGAAAGCGTGCTCGAAGCGCTCGAAGCCGAGGCGGGCCGTCGCGGGGTCAGTCTGGCCTCGCTCGTCCGCGAGGCGCTGGCCGCCTATGTCGCCAATCCCGGAGGTCGCATGCCGCTCCCCAGCATCACCGGACAGTTCGCCAGCGGACACGCCGACACCTCGGCGCGGGTTGACGAGCTGCTCTGGTCCGATCCGCACGCCTGATCGCCGTGATCGTCGTGGCCGACACCGGGGCGCTCTACGCGCTCGCCGATCGCAGCGACGCCTGGCACCAGCGCGTGCGCGACTGGTGGGTGGCCGCGCCTCGGCGCGTGGTCATCCCCACCAGCGTGGTGCCCGAGTTGTGCCGCCTGCTGCAGACGCGGCTCGGCGCACAGGCCGAGCTGGCCTTCGTGCGGGCCATCCGAACGCGCGAGTTCCAGTTGGTCGAAGTCGAAGGCCGCGACCTCCCGCGCATCGAGGCGACGATGCTCCAGTTCGCCGACTTCCCCCTGAGCTATGTGGACGCGTCCGTGGTGGCGGTCGCCGAGCGGCTCAAGGCAGTCGAGATCCTCTCGACTGACCGCCGGCACTTCCCGCGAATCGCGCCGAACCTCCCCGTCGCCCCATAGCGCGCACGGCCTCGTCGGCTCCGTGCCTGCCCGTGCCCGGTGCCGCGGGGGTCAGTCCCGCCGGTACCGCTGCCGCAGCGGGCCGAGCACCCACAGGAAGTTCCTCGCGACGAAGCTCAGCATCTTCCATCGCTTCCCCGGAACCAGCACCGGCCCGCCGTTCGCGGCCGCGTGCGCGAGCGATTCATCCACCACCCGCTCGGCCGGCAGGAAACTCCACTGCGGCAGCCCGGCGCGCCCGGTGCCCAGCCGATCGTGGAACTCGCTGTACGTGAACCCCGGGCACACCGCCTGCACGTGTACGCCGCTTCCGGCGAGCTCCAGCGCCAGCGCCTCGCAGTACATCCGCTGGTAGGCCTTCGTGCTGTTGTAGTTCACGTTGCCGGGCGCCGGCACCCACGACGCCACGCTCGCGACCGTGATGATCCACCCCCGGCGCCGCTCCCGCATGCCGGGGAGCGCCGCCTGGGTCAGCTCGTGCACCGCCTGCACGTGGAGCCGGAGCATCCGCGCCTGCCCGTCGCGGTCGGCCTTGCCGATCACGCCGCGCGTCCCGAAGCCGGCATTATTCACCAGTACGGCCAGCCGCGGCTCGTCGCGCACGCGGGCCGCCACCGCCGCGATCCCTGCATCGTCGGACAGGTCCGCCACCAACGCCTCCGCCTGCACGCCGTGCGCCTCCGTCAGCTCGGCGCAGAGGGCCCGCAGCCGGTCGCCGTCGCGCGCGACCAGCAGCAGGTCGTGGCCCCGCGCCGCCAATCGCTGGGCATACACGCGGCCGATGCCGGCGGAGGCGCCGGTGACGAGGGCGACGGGGCGAGGCGACATGGGCGGGAACATACCACGCCCGCGGGCCCATGCCGGCGACACCGCGCGCCACCCTCGCCCTCGTCTGCGGCGCGGCACCACGCGGCTCGGCGTCCTTGCCGGCGCCCGCCCGACTATATTCTGGGGTCCCCACCCTAACCCGCCGAAGCGATGAAGATCGCCGTCGCCATCAAGCGCGTGCCCGACATGGACACCCGCTTCAAGATCGCCCCGTCCGGCACCGCCGTGGACGAGACGGGCCTCAAGTTCGACATGTCCGACTTCGACGGCTACGCGGCCGAGGCCGCGCTGCAGATCAACGAGAAGCAGGGCGGGGGCGAGATCACCGCGATCTCGCTCGGCCCCGACGTCGTCCAGGAGACGCTCCGCAAGGCGCTCTCGATGGGCCTCGACAAGGCCGTGCAGCTCAAGGCCGACGCCGTCCCCTTCGACGGCTATGCCATCGCCGAAGCCCTCGCCGCCGAGCTCAAGGGCGGCAGCTACGACCTCATCCTCTTCGGCCGCATGGCGATCGACAGCTCCAACCAGAGCGTCGGCCCGATGGTCGCCGAGCTCCTCGGCCTGCCGTGCATCTCCGCGGTGAGCCAGCTCGACGTCTCCGACGGCAAGACGGTGAAGGCGCGTCGCGAGCTCGAAGGCGCCTACGAAGAAGTCACCTGCCCGCTCCCCGCGGTCGTGACGATCGACGAAGGCGTGGCGCGCCCGCGGTATCCTTCGCTCAAGGGGATCATGGCCGCCAAGAAGAAGCCCCTCGAGGTGAAGCCCGCGCAGCTCGGGCCCGTCACCGCGACCGTCGCGAAGATGGAGCTCCCCCCCGAGCGCGCCGCCGGCCGCATCCTCGGCGAGAACGCCGACGCCGTTCCCGAACTTGTCCGTCTCCTGCAGACCGAAGCGAAGGTGCTCTGACCGATGCCCACCATCCTTGCGTTCGCCGAAGCCCGCGCCGGTCAGCTCCGGAAGGTCGCGCTCGAGGCCGTCACCGCCGCCCGCCAACTCGCCGGCGGCGACCAGGTACATGCCGTGCTCGTCGGGGAGGGCGGCATCGGCGCCCATGCCGCGGCGCTCGGCCAGCACGGGGCCGACGTCGTGCACGTCTGCGAGCACGCCGGCTTCGCCCGGCACAACCCCGAGGCGCTCGCGGCGCTCCTCGCTGCCGCGGCCAATGCCACCGGCGCGCGCGTCGTGGTGCTGCCGGCGAGCGCCCACGGCAAGGACGTAGCGCCGCGCGTCGCCGCCAAGCTCAAGGTCGGCCTCGCCGCCGACCTGACGTCGGTCGCATTCGAGGGCGACGCGATCGTCGGTCGCCATCCGGTGAATACGGGCAAGGTGCTCGCGACGGTCACCCTCACCGCCAAGCCGGCGGTGGTCACCATGCGGCCCGGTGCGGTGCCGCCGGCGGCGCAGCCGAAGGCCGGCACGGTGCAGGCGCTCGCCCCGGTGGGCGATCCCTCGGCCAGCCGCGTCGTCACGACGACCCTCGTGCAGGGCAACACCGCCAAGCTCGACCTGGGTGAGGCACCCGTGATCGTCACTGGTGGGCGCGGCCTCAAGGCGGCCGAGCACTTCGCGATCGTCGAGGCCCTGGCCGAGGCCTTCGGCAACGCGGCGGTCGGCGCGACGCGTGCGGTGACCGACGACGGGTGGCGCCCCCACAGCGACCAGATCGGCCAGACCGGCCGGCTCGTCAGCCCCGACCTCTACATCGCCGTCGGCGTCTCCGGGGCGATCCAGCACCTGGCCGGGATGCGCAACAGCAAGACGATCGTCGCGATCAACAAGGACAAGGAAGCCCCGATCTTCAAGATCGCCGACTACGGCATCGCCGGGGACGCCTTCGAGGTGGTCCCGAAGCTGACCGAGGCGGTGAAGGCCGCCCGCGCCCAGTCCTGACGCTCCGATCGCCCGACGCGCCCGGCTCCCGCCGGGCGCGTCGTCGTTTCATCCTGTAGCTTCGCAGGTAGCCGGCGCGCATCGGCGCCACCCCCACCGCCCACCGGAACCTCGATGAGCGTCTCGCAACTGGTGTACGCGCTGCTCTTCACGCTGGCGATGGGATTCTTCGCCTTCTCGGCCCGGCGCCTGGTCGCGTTCCTCCGGTTGGGACGGCCGGACCCGCGGCTCGACGACGTGGGGACGCGCCTGCGCAACCTCGGGCTGATCGGCTTCGCGCAGACGAAGATCCTGCGCGAGCGCGGGGCGGGAATCTCGCACGCCCTCGTCTTCTGGGGCTTCCTCGTCGTCACCGTCGGCACCGTCGAGCAGATGGTGCAGGGCTTCTGGCCGGCGTTCGATCTTCCGCATCTGCTCCCGTCGCCGCTCGCGTTCGTCTTCAACCTGTCGCAGGAGATCTTCTCCGTCGGCATCCTCGTCGCCGTGTCGTGGCTCATCTGGCGGCGCACCGTCGCGACGCCCAAGCGCCTGCGCGGCGAAGGGAAGGGCGACCCGGTGCACCACGGCGAGGCGATTCTCATCCTTTCGATCATCGCTACGCTCATGCTCTCGATCCTCGTCGAGAGCAGCTTCGAACTGCTGACGCCCGGTCCCGACGGGGGCCCGCGCGAGCCGCTCGGGCAGCCCATCGCGCGCTGGCTCTCGCTGTTCTTCGTCGGGAGCGACCCGATCACCGTGCCGACGGCGCACCTCGTCAGCCGCATCGGCTGGTGGACGCACGCGGTGCTCGTGCTGGTGTTCCTGAACCTGCTGCCCTACTCGAAGCACCTGCACGTCCTCACGTCGCTCATCAACACGTTCTTCTCGAACACCTCCGGGCCCGGCCCCGTCGGCGCGATGAAGCCGATGGACCTCGAGGCCGAGACCGACGTGTACGGCGCCAGCGACGTCGAGCACCTCTCCTGGAAGAACCTGCTCGACGGCTACTCCTGCACCGAGTGCGGACGCTGCACCGCCGCCTGTCCGGCCAACACCACGGGCAAGATGCTCTCGCCCCGCAAGATCGTCGTGAACGTGCGCCAGCGGCTGCTCGAGAAGGCGCCGCTGCTGGTGCCCGGCGCCGACGCCGCCCGGCGCGGCGCCGCCGAGCAGGCCGCGGCCGGCACCGTGGCCGATGCCGCCGCGAAGGTCCTCGGGAAGAAGCTCCTCGACGACTACATCACCGAGGAGGAGCTCTGGGCCTGCACGTCGTGCCGCGCCTGCGTGTACGAATGCCCGGTCTCCATCGACCAGCTCGAGGTCATCAACGAGCTCCGCCGCAATCTGGTCCTCACGGAGTCACGCTTCCCCGAGGAGCTCATGCCCGCCTTCGAGGGGCTCGAGCAGAAGGGGAATCCGTGGAGCTTCGCTCCCGCCGACCGCGGCGCATGGGCCGAGGGGATGGACATCCCTACCATGGCCGAGTTGCAGGCCCGCGGCGAGAAGGCCGACGTGCTCTTCTGGGTCGGCTGCATGGGGTCGTTCGACGAGCGCGCCAAGAAGATCACCGTCGCCTTCGCGCGCATCCTCAAGGCCGCCGACGTCAGGTTCGCCATCCTCGGCCAGGAGGAGGCCTGCCACGGCGATCCCGCGCGACGCATGGGCAACGAGTACCTCTATCAGGTGCTCGCCAAGGGGGCGATCGAGGTGCTCAACGGGTACGAGGTGAAGACGATCGTCACCCACTGCCCGCACTGCTTCCACCAGATGGGCACCGAGTTCCCGCAGTTCGGCGGCCACTACGAGGTCATCCACCACAGCGAGTACCTCGAGCGCCTGCTGGCGGACGGGCGCGTGCCCCTCGAGCAGGGCGGGGACAAGCTCGTCGTGGCCTACCACGACTCGTGCTACCTCGGCCGGTACCACGAGATCACCGAGCAGCCCCGCGCCGCCCTCAAGCGCGCGCTCCCGGTCATGACGCTCGTCGAGCCCGCGCGCACGAAGTCCCGCGGTCTCTGCTGCGGCGCCGGCGGCGGGCGGATGTGGATGGAGGAGAAGGACGGCAAGCGCATCAACGTCGAGCGCACCGAGGAGCTCCTCGCCACCGGCGCCGACACGATCGCCGTTGCCTGTCCCTTCTGCATGACCATGATCAGCGACGGCGTCACGGCGAAGAGCGCCGCCACGCCCGTCATGGACCTCAGCGAGCTCGTCGCCGCGCGGCTGCGCGAGCCCACCGCCGCGTCGTAGCGGCCGTGCGGCGGCCGGACCTCGACCGCGCCGCCGCCGACGAGGCCGTCCGGCTCGTGGCGGCCCACGCTCGGAGGGTCCGACGCCGCGCGCGGGTCTGGCGCGATGCCCCGGACGACCGCGACGCACTCCACGCGTTGCGCACGGCGCTCCGATGCCTCCGGGCCCTGCTGCGCGCCTTCCGGCCCGTGCTCGGCGGCGTCGCGAGTCGCGGCATCCGCCGGCGCCTGCGGCTCGCCTCGCGCGCCACCTCGGCGCTGCGCGACCTCGACGTCTTCGCCGACTGGGTCGCCGCGCAGACGGGCGTGCCCCACCATCGGCGCCTCCGACGCCGGATCCGCGAGGCCACCGCCGCCGCAGTGGCCGACGCCGTCCCCGCCTTTCTGGCGGCTTGGGGGGACGCCGACCATCGGCTGCGCCGCGCCCTGCGGGCGCCGAGCCGTATCGGGCGCGTGGCGACCGCCGCCGACCGCAGGGCGCGGTTCGCCGTCGCGCTCCGGCGGGCCGTGCAGCGCGAGCGCGTGACACTGCGCGCGGGGCTCGCCACGTTCGACCCGGTGCACCGGCCCGCTGCGGTCCATGCGTTGCGCATCGCGGCCAAGCGCCTGCGCCACGTCCTCGACGCCGCGGCGCCGCGCACCGCCGACGTGCGGCACACCGTCACCTGGTGCCGGATGCTGCAGGATCGCGCCGGGGCTTGGCGTGACGCGCACGTCGCCACCGCGTTCCTCCGCCGCTGGCGCGACGAACCCGCCGTCACCGCGCTGCGCCGCCCCCACCGCCACCGCCTGCGCGAGCGCCGGCTCGCGCTGGTGGCCTTCGCGGCCGACCGGCGCGCCTGGCGCGCCGCGCTCGACGTCAGCTGGACGCGGGCGTAGCCGACGCCTCGTCCGGCTCCATGTGCACCAGCACCCCCCGGATCCCCGGGCCCGAGGCACGGATCGCCGCCTTCACCGCGCCGCTCAGCCGGTGCGCCGCGTCGAGCGACATCTGCGGGTCGGCCTGCACGTGCACGTCCACGTGGAAGCCCGTGCCCGACCGGCGGATGCGCAGCGCATGCAGACTGCGCACGCCGGGCACCGCGAGCGCCGCCGCCTGCACCGGCGCCCGCACCGCCGCGCCCGGCGCGCGGTCCATGAGGTCGCCCAGCGCCGGCCGCAGCACGCGCACGCCGTTCACGAAGATCACGCCGCTCGCCAGCAGCGCCGCCCAGTCGTCGGCCGGCTCCCAGCCCGGCCCGCCCACGAGCGCGACCGAGATGCCCACGAACGCCGCGACCGACGTGACCGCGTCGGCGTAGTGGTGCATCGCGTCGGCGTCCGCCGCCGCGCTCGCTCCCGCTGCTGCGCTCGCCCGCGCGACCCGGCGTCCCGTCGCCCACTTGATCGCCACCACCGCCACCAGCACGACGAGCGTGTACGGGGCCGGCGCGTGGTGCGGCGTGACGATCTCGCGCACCGCCTCGATCGCGATCCCGACCGACGCCCCCATGAGCATGAACGCCACCACCGCCCCCGCGAGTGACTCCGCCTTGCCGTAGCCGAACGGGTACTCGTCGTCCTCGCGCCGCGAGGCGATCCGCATCCCGCCCAGCACCACCAGCGAGCCGAGGATGTCGAAGCCGCTCTCGGCGGCGTCCGCGATCAGCGCGTAGCTGTTGCCCAGCACTCCCGCGACGAGCTTCGTCGCCGAGAGCACGGCGTTGATCACCAGCCCGGTCGCGACGGCCGACTGCGCCGTTTCGACCAGCCGATGCTCGCCCGTCGGTGTCAGCGGCTGACCTGCCACAGGTCCACCTGATGCCGCACCGCGCCGTCCTCCGCCACCACCCGGTCGAGCCGCCCGCACGACAGGCCCAGCGCCTCGCACGCCGCCACGAATCCCTCCGCTCCCACCCGCCCCGGGTCCGCCACCAGCCCGACGCCCCCGCGCGCGAGCGTCGCGCGCATCGCACGCGCCACCAGCGGCCCGTACGGCCGCTCGTACAGCACGTCGCTCGCGACGACCGCGTCGAAGGTGCCGAGGTCCGGCGGCAGGGCGCGCCAGTCCACCGTGGCGACGGCGATCTCGCGCCCGCTGTTCACCCACGCGTTCCAGCGCGCGAAGTGCGTCGCGTCCTCGTAGTAGTCGGTGGCCGTGACGTCCCACCCCAGCCGCGCGGCCGCCGCGGCGACGAGTCCGGCACCGCAGCCGAGCTCGAGCAGCCGCCCGCGCCCGACGCCCCGCGCCGACAGTGCGTCGGCGAGCACGCACGCCGACGGCCACAGGTCGGCCCAGTAGGGCAGTCGTTCGTCCCGGGCGAAGTCGTCCTCGGAGATCAGCGCCTCGGCGTCGGCCGGGTGGCGGAGCGTGAGCGCCCCGGCGACCAGCGGCACGATGCGCTCGCGCGTCGCGTAGCGCGCGTAGAGCGCCTCGCCGAGCGCGGGGGCCGGCAGGTCGTGCAGGGCCGCCGTCACGTGGCCGCGTCGCCGAACGGCACGCGCGCGGCGCCGGCATGATCCGCGAAGCGCACGTAGGGGAGCGGCGTCCCGGCGGTCAACGGCGCGTCGCCCGGAGCCACGCACGCGACGCCGTCGGCGAGGGCGAGCGGTCGCACGAGGTGCGAGGCCTGCGGGCCCGAGCGGACGAGCTCCGCCGTGCCGTCCGCCGCCGCGACGAGCCGCACCCGCGCGAGCAGCGCCACGCGCGGGTCGCGTACGAAGGGCTCGCCCGCCGGGGCCGCGTGCGTCGGCCGGTGCGGCGCGCGGTCGCCGGCCATCGCCCGCAGCAGCGGCCGCAGCAGCAGCTCGCCGCACACCGTCGCCGACGCAGGATTCCCCGGCAGCCCGAGCCACGGCACGCCGCGCACCTCGCCGAAGGCGAGCTGCGACCCGGGACGCGCCGCCATCTTCCAGAACGTCACCGACCCGCCCGCGCGCGCCGCGGCCCCCTTCGCGAAGTCGAAGTCGCCCGCCGCCACGCCCCCGGCGCTCACCACCACGTCCGCCTCGCGCGCCGCGCGCGAAAGCGCCACCGCCAGCGACGCCTCGTCGTCCGGCACGATGCCCAGGTCGAGGCACGTCGCCCCCGCTTCGCGCACGATCGCGGCCAGGGCCACGGCGTTGCTGTCCACGATCTGCGCCGGCCCCGCGTGCGCGGCGCGATCGAGCGGCACCAGTTCGTCGCCCGAGCGCACCAGCGCCACCACCGGCCGCCGGGCCACCGGGATCGTCGCGAGGCCGAGGGACGCGAGGTACTGCACCACGCCTGGCGTCACGACCGTTCCCGCCGGCAGCGCCACCGCGCCGGCCGTCGCGTCCTCGCCCGCGGCGCGCACGTGCTGGTGCGCGTCGCGGTCGCGGCGCACCTGCACCACGGCCCTCCCGCGGTCGGTGTCCTCCCAGCGGACCACCGAGTCGGCGCCGGCGGGCACCGGTGCACCGGTGAAGATCCGCACTGCCTCGCCCGCTGCCACGCCGCACGCGGGCATGGCCCCCGCCGCCACGGTCGCGGTCACCCGCAGCGTCACCGGTGCCTCGGGGGTCGCCCCGCGCACGTCGGCAGCGCGCACCGCGTAGCCGTCCATGCCGGCGTTGGGCCAGGGCGGGATCGAGCGCGGCGCCACGACGTCCACTGCGAGCACCCGTCCCAGCGCGTCCGCGAGCGGCGCGGGCTCGGGGGGCCGCGGCGTCCCCGCCGCGGTCACCTGCGCGATCGCGTCAGCGAGCCGGGGCGGCGCGGACATCGTCGGCCGGCCCGCGGTAGCGCCACGCGGCGAGGCGCTCGGCGATCTCGTCCTGCACCCGCTCGACCGCCTTCACGTCGGTCGTCCAGTTGTTGCAGAGGGCGGAGAAGAGCAGCGTCTCCCCGTTGCGCGTCGTCACGTACCCCGAGAGCGACCGCACGCGGTCCACGAACCCCGTCTTGGCCTGCACCGTCCCCTGCGCGGCGGTGCCGCGCATGCGCGAGGCCAGCGTACCGTCCACTCCCGCCAGCGGCAGCGCGTCGCGGAAGACGCGCGCCCAGGCCTCCTGCCGGCCCATCGCGTCGAGGATCCGCACCACCGCGCGCGGGGCCACGAAGTTGTGCCGCGACAGCCCGCTGCCGTCCCGCGCGACGGCCGCCGTCGAGTCCACCCCCCACGCGGCCAGTTGCCGCCGCACGACAGCGAGTCCCGAGTCCGCCGAGCCCACGCCGGTGCGCTCGAGTCCCACCACGCGCAGCAACTGCTCGCCCAACTGGTTCTGCGACGGCTTCTCGAAGAAGCGCAGCACGTCGGCGAGCGGCGGCGACGCGTGCACCGCGAGCGTGTCCCCCGCGAGCATCGCGGCCGTCGTGTCCACCGCCACGCCGCCGGTCACCTCGACGCCCCGGGCGTCGAGGGCGCCGAGCCACGCCGCGGCGACCGCGCGCGCCGGCTCGCGCATCGCCACCCGCAGTCCCACCCGCTGCCCCACCGCCACCGTGCCGCGGACCACGTACGTTCGCGCGTCGTCGTCCCACGTCACGTCGAGGCCGGCGGTGTCGGGCGTCGCGCGCGTCGGCCCCAGCGCGCTCTGCACGCGCGCCGCGGCCGCCACCGGCTGCACCGTCACCGTCGCCGGCTCGCCCGGCCGCGCTGCCCCCTCGACCACCAGCCGCGCGAGCCCCTCGTTGAGCAGCACCGCGTCCACCGGCGCGCCGTATGCGTACTCGAGGTCGTCCCAGTCCCAGCCGAAACCGAGTCGCGGGCCGCGGAAGTGCCCCGTCGCCACCACGACCCGACCGCGGACCCGCCGGATCCCGCGGCTCCGCACCGAGTCGGCCAGGTCGTGCAGCGGCAGCAGCGCGTCGCCCTGCATCGCGTCGCTCCACGACGGGTCGCCGCGCCCGACCAGCACGAGGTCGCCGTCGAGAACACCGTCGCGCAGCGGGCCGCGCGCCAGCACGGACGTCCGGGTGCGGAACTCGGGGCCCAGTTGCGCGAGCGCCACCGCCCCCGTCACCAGCTTCTGGTTCGACGCCGGCACGAACAGCTTGTCCGCGTTGTGCGCATAGAGCGTGTCGCCCCGCGCCGGGTGCACCACCAGCACTCCCCAATGCGCATTGGCGAACCTGGGGTCGCGCACCAGCGAGTCGATCGCCCGCACCAGCGCCTCGCGACCGTTCGGCGCGGCCGGGGCCGGCGCCGGCGCCGGCGCGGGGACGCGCGCGCCGCCACACGCCGCGGCCAGCGACGCCAGCCCCGCGACCGCGTGCCGCCGCACGGCACTCACCGGCGCCACGTCGCCGACAGCGTCGGGTCCTCCGCCACCGTCACCGTCTCCACCGAAACCCCCGCGGGCATCGCCGCCTGCACGCGCGCCGCGATCCACGCGGCGAGTTCCTCGCACGTCGGGATCCGCTGGCCCTCGTGGAACTCGGGGATGTCGAGCACGAGGTTGGCGTGGTCGAGCCGCTCGCGCAGCGCCGCGATCGCGCCATCGAGGCCGACCAGATCGCAGCAGAAGCCGGTCAGCGGATCCACCGGTCCTGCCACCGTCACGTCGCACACGTAGGTGTGGCCGTGCCACTGCGGCCTGGCGCACTTGCCGAAGGTCGCCGCGTTGCGGGCCTCGTCCCACTCGGGCCGACGATACCGGTGCGCCGCCGCGAACGTGAACCGACGCGTCAGCGAGACCGGCATCAGCGGAAGACCGTCCAGTGCAGGCCGGCCGTCAGCGCGGTGTTGGCCCGCCACCCGCCGCGCAGCGACTGCTGCGTCAGCACCGGCGGCGTCTGCGTCACGTACGTGTCGGGGTAACGGAACCGATGCAGGAACACCCCCCAGTCGAGGCGCAGTCGCCAGCGGTCGGCCATCACGTACGTGACCCCGGCCCCCCCCGTGAACAGGACGTTCGTCCCCACCGCGAAGCCACCGACGTCGCGCTCCGCGACCAGGTCGGTCAGCAGCCCCACCCCGAGCGACGCCCCGGGAATGAGCCGACGCCACGACTTCTGGCCGGTCAGCTGCATCGCGAAGCCGGCGTCCGTTACCGCGAGGGGCCACCGGTAGCGCCCCAGTCCCCGCTGGTTGACCGCGCGGAAGGGGTCCAGCGGCGTGCGGGACGAGAGCACCGCCTGCTGCCGCACGTAGAGCGACCCCGCGCTGCCGATCGTCCAGTCGTAACGCGCGCCGATCACCGGCGCGCTGGCCGGCGAGACGCCGGCCGGGTCACGGCCGGCGTTCCACCAGCCCGCGAACGTCGTCAGTCCCTGCCGGAACGGCGCGTCGGCGAACGGGCTGCGCTCGGGAAGCGTCCCGACCTGCGCGGCGAGGCGACCGGTGCCGAGCAGAACGACGAGCGCGACGGGCGCGGCCCGGCGGACGGCCCGGCGGACGGCCTGGCGGACGGCCCGGCGGACGGCCTGGCGGACGGTCTGGCGGACGGTCTGGCCGCCGCGCGCGAGGGGTGACGTCAGAGCAGGCCGCCTCATGCCGACGCCCCGTGTTCCTGCGCGATCAACGCCGCCGCCGGCGACGTCGCCGAGAGGTCGGTGAGGTCCCGCCCCGTCATCTCCGCCGGCCGCTCGAGGCCGAGCAGCGACAGCACGGTCGGGCCCACGTCGCACAGGGCGCTCTGCCCGCGCAGCGGACGGTCGCCCGCCGGGTCGAACAGCAGGAAGGGCACGGGGTTCGTGGTGTGGGCCGTGTGCGGGCCGCCGGTCGCGGGGTCGATCATCATCTCGCAGTTGCCGTGGTCGGCGGTGATCAGCAGGCGGGTGCCGGTGCGCTCCGCCTCGGCCACGATGCGCGCGAGGCAGCGGTCCACCACCTCGATCGCCGCGATCGTCGCCGGCATCGAGCCCGTGTGTCCCACCATGTCCCCGTTCGCGAAGTTGCACAGCATGAAGTCGTGCGCCCCGCCGGCGATCGCGCGGCAGAGCACGTCGGTGACGCCGTCGGCGGACATCGCGGGCTGCAGGTCGTACGTCGCGACCTGCGGGCTCGGCACCAGCTCGCGCACCTCGCCCGCGAAGGGCACCTCGATGCCGCCGTTGAAGAAGTACGTCACGTGCGGGTACTTCTCCGTCTCCGCCGTGCGCAGCATCGAGCGCCCCGCCTCGCTGACGACCTCCGCCACGATCCGCGCCATCGAGAACGGCGGGAAGGCGGACGGGAAGGGAAACGTCGCGTCGTACTGCGTCATCGTGGCGAGGTGCACGCGCGGCCGCGCCGGCACCGGGAAGCCGTCGAACCCCTCGACGGCGAGCGCCCGCACCAGCTGCCGCATGCGGTCGGAGCGGTAATTCCAGCACAGCACCGCGTCGCCGTCGCGCATCGGCGCGACCGGCCGGCCCTCGGCGTCCACCATGACGTGCGGGACGACGAACTCGTCGGTCTCGCCGCGCGCGTGCGCGTCGCGGATGCACCGCATCGGGTCGGGCGCGGTCGGGCCCACCCCCTCGGCGATCGCGCGGTAGGCGACCTCGGTGCGCGGCCAGCGGCGGTCGCGGTCCATCGCGTAGTACCGCCCGCTCACGCTCGCCACGACCGCCACCCCCGCCGTCCGCGCCAGCAGCTGCGGCATGTGCTCGAGCGACGAGGTCGGCATCGTGTCGCGGCCGTCGAGCAGCGCGTGGATCGCGACCTTCGCCACCCCCTGCCGCTGCGCCAGGTCCACGAGCGCCCACGCGTGCCGGTCGAGCCCGTGCACCCCGCCGTCACCGATCAGCCCCACCAGGTGCAGCGTGCCCCCGGTCTTGTGCACGTGCGCGCACGCGTCCACGAACGCCGCCGCCTGGAAGAACGACCCGTCGTGGATCGCCTGCGAGATGCGCACGAGGTCCTGCATCACCACGCGCCCCGCCCCGAGGTTGAGGTGCCCAACCTCGCTGTTCCCCATCTGGCCTGCCGGCAACCCGACGGCCAGCCCCGAGGCGCGCAGCAGCGTGCGCGGCGTCCGCGCCCACAACCGATCCCACGTCGGCGTCCCGGCCAGCGCGATCGCGTTGCCCTCGCGCTCCGCGCGGTATCCCCAGCCGTCCAGCACGACCAGGGCGACTGGCCGTCGTGCGGTCGTGCCCATCTCTTCTCGCTCGCGGGTGCGGGTGCTAACCTCACCGACGGCCCGCGACGCGGGACGTCTCCGCCGGAAATCTATGTCCGTGACCCCCTCCTACAACGCACGGCGTGCCGCCCGCCGGGCCAGCGCCGCGCGCCTCCTTCGGCTCGTGCGACCCCGGATCGTCGCCGCCCTGGTCGCACTGGGCGCCGTCGGCCCCGCGAACGCGCAGGTGGCGGTGGTGCGCAACAGCCCCCTGCTCGCCCAGCCGACCAAGGGCGCCCGCTCGCTCGGGACCCTGCTCCGGGGCGGCACCGTGGCGTCCGGCCCCACGCTCGGCGGCTGGCAGCAGGTCACGCTCGACGGCTGGCTCGAGGCCGGATTCCTCGGCGGCAAGGTTGACACCTTTCCACGCAGCGTCCGGCGGAATGGCTCGACACTCCGCGCCTCGGCGTCGCCCACGGCGCGCGCGGTCGCCCGCCTCAACGGCGGAACCGGCCTCCAGCTGATCGGGACCTCGGGACGCTTTTCGCGCGTGCAGTTCGTGGCCTGGGTGCGCACGGAGGGGCTCGGCCGGCCGAACGGGGCGGCCGCTCAGGCCAGCGGTCGCGGCGTCCGACCCGTACCGCCGAAGGCCGTCGATGCGGCTCCGTCGCTCCTCGCGGCCCCCGCGCCCGCCGATGCCGCCCTGATTCCCGACGGCGCCCTCAAGCCGGCGGGGTCGCGCGGGGCCGATGTCCGGCTCGCCCCCGACGGGCGCATCCTTGCGTCCGTGCGGCCGCAAGCCGTACTCGTTCCCCAGGCGAGGGACCGGGGCTGGGTCCGGGTCCGGCTCGAGGGCTGGGTGCGCGAGCGCGACCTCATGCCCGCCGATTCCGCCTTGCGCGGCATCCGCAGCGCGGCCGACCTGCGGTCGGATCCCGAGGGCACCAAGGGCGTGACGGTGCGATGGGTCGTGGACGTCCTCGGGCTGCAGACCGCCGACGGACTGCGCCGAGACCTCAGCGAAGGCGAGCAGTACCTCCTCGCCCGCGGGCCCGACGGCGAGGAGGCACTGCTCTATCTCGCCATTCCGCCGACACTCCTCGAAACCGCCCGCGCGTGGCCCCAGATGTCCCGGGCGCTCGTCGTCGCGCGGGTGCGCACCGGCCGCAGCGAACCGACCGGCGTTCCCGTGCTCGACGTCCAGTCCCTCTCGAAGCCCTGACCATGACGTCCTCCGGCCGCCTCGGCGCGGCGCTGCTCGTCATCCTCGGCGCCGGCGTCGCCGCGCTCGGCGGACGGGCCTACCACCTCGGCCGCGTCACCCTCGACGGGCGTCGTGCCGCCGGCGTGGCCCGGGCCAGCGCGGAGTCGCTCGGCGTGCGCGTGGCCGCCACCCGCGAGCAGGCGCTCGTGGCGCGACTGCGCGCCGAGGCGCGCGCGCTCCCGGGGCTGCTGCTGGCGGTGGCGCTCGACAGCAACGAGGCGACGCTCTTCCGCGACGGCCTGCCCCTGCGGCGCATGCCGGTCGAGCGCGCCACCGGGCCGCTGCCCACCGGGGCCCCGGCGCTGGCGCGCGGGGAGTACGTCGTCGGGCGGGTCGCCGGTCCCAAGGACACCGTCGAGGTCCCGACGTGGGCCTGGACGGGCCGCGGCATGCCGGCGCCGGCAGAGCGCCGCCTCAAGGGTGGACTCGGGCCGGTCGTGGTGGAACTCGTGGACGGACCGTGGCTCTACGCCCGCCACCCCGAGGGGACGCTCGCCGACTCCGCCTTCGTCCTGCCCGGCGCACTGCGGTTCGCCCCGCGCGACCTGCAGGTGCTCAAGCCGAACCTCCAGGTCGGCACTCCCGTGTACATCTATTAAAGCCCGCCCGCCTGCCGATGGACACCGAGCCGACCTCCCCACTCGCGATCACCGCCCCCACCTTCCGGCGCGTCGCGCTCGCGATGGCCGGGATCGGCCTCGGCCTCGGCGGCGTCGTCGCCTGGCTCACCCCGGCGGCGCGAGCCGCGCAGGCCGACCTCGCGGCCGCGGAGCAACAGCGCGACAGCGTGCGACGCGAAGCCGCAGCCGCCGGCGACTCGCTCTCGGCCGCCCTCGCGGCGAAGGGCGGAGCCCCCGGCGACACGGCGTACCTGGTCGTGTCCATCGCCGAGAATCGGCTCTGGCTCAAGCGCCGGGACTCCGTCCTGTTCACCACCCGCGTCGCCACCGGCACGGGCGGCGAACTCAAGCGCGTCGGTTCCAAGGCGATGTGGAAGTTCGATACGCCGCGGGGGCGGCTGAAGGTCGAGCGCAAGGACGAGAATCCCATGTGGGCGCCGCCGGACTGGCACTTCGTCGAACTGGCGAAGAAGCGGAAGCTCAAGCTGGTCTTCCTGCGGGCCGGCATGACGGTCCCCCTGCCGGACGGTTCGATGATTGCCCTGAGCGGCAACGACGTCGTGCGGCGGTCCCCCAACGGTGCCGAGGTACCGTACGACGCCCGGGAAGGTCGGGAGATCATCGTCGGGCGCCGGCTCATCGTCCCACCGCTGGGCACGCACCAGCGGCGCTTCGCCGGCGTGCTCGGACCCTTCCGGCTCTACCTCGGCGACGGCTACGGGATTCATGGCACCGATATCCCGAGCTCGATTGGCCGTTCGGCCAGTCACGGGTGCATTCGGGTGCGGAACGAGGATATCGAAGCGCTGTATCAACTTGTGCCGGTCGGCACGCCAGTTTTCGTCTATTGAGTCGCGCGTCGCTGGCCGAGTGAGATTACTTTCTGGCCAGTCGGTCAGGTGACGATTTACGCCCCTCGCGTGATAGCGAATGGGGACGGCACCCGTAGCTTGACCCGAAGCCGCGCGACCGGCCGGCGCAGCAGCGCGAGCCACCGTGACGACAGCGTTCCCCCACCCGTCCAGCCCATACCGATGATCGTGTCTCCTGCGCCTCGGCTCCGTCGCCTGCCCCGAGCCCTGCTCGTGGCCGCCGCGGCCTGCACGCTGGCGACGCCGGCGCGGGCCGGGGCGCAGGGCTTCTCGTTGAATACGTTCTTCGGCGGCCGCTCCGATGACTCGCTCGTCGTCTCGGACTCGGCGGCCCCGACGCCGATCCGCGGGCTGTCCGGCAAGCTGCGCCTGCGCATCTTCGGGCCGCGCCGTTCCCTGCGGATCCCGGTGATCGCCCGGCTCTTCGGCGACTCGGCCGTCCGCACCCCCGGCATCCATGCCGCCAAGGCGGCAGCGGCCGCCGACGGCGAGACCGGCGTCGCGCTGGCGACCGTCGTTCCGTTCGAGCAGAAGGACGGCCGCTTCGTCCACGGCTACCGCGTGGGCTACTGGCCCGAGGAGCGCGGGCGGCTGCGCAACGGGATGTACCTGAACCCCGACGGCTTCGTGAAGGTGACGCGCGAGGAGGCGGACATGCCGCTCTCCGAGCACTTCTCCATCCGCGACTTCCTCACGCACGACCAGTCGGATGTCTGGCCCAAGTTCGTCGTGCTGCGCGACGAACTCATCGACAAGCTCGAACTCGTCATCGACGAACTCAACGCCTCCGGGGTCCCCGTCACCCACATGAAGGTGATCTCGGGTTTCCGGCACCCCGAGTACAACCAGGGTCTCCGCGCCCGCACGCGGCGCCGCACCACCGGGTCGCCGGCGCAGGACAGCCGGCACCAGTTCGGCGACGCCGCCGACGTGATCGTGGACAACGACCACAACGGGCGCATGGACGACCTCAACCGGGACGGCCGCAGCAACTCGAAGGACGTCAAGGTCCTCATCGAGGCGGTCGAGCGCGTCGAGCGCCGCTTCCCCGAGCTCGTCGGCGGTGCCGGCACCTACCGGGCGACCCGCCAGCACGGGCCCTTCGTGCACATCGACGTGCGCGGCAATCGCGCCCGGTGGGGCCGCATCTGATCCACCGGCGCGTCGGCCCGCCGACGCGCTGCCCGGGAGCGACCGAATCATCCGGCGCGGCGCGGCCGTAGGTTCCGGCATCGCTTCTCCCAGGCCGGCCTCATGGACACGACCCTCCGCGACCGCATTCTCCGCGCGCTCGACACCCTGCCCGACGACAAGGGCTACCAGGTGCTCGACTACGTCTCGTTCCTCGAGTCGCGCTACGCCTCGCACGCCCCGCCGCCCGACAACGTCTTCACCCGCCTCGCCTCCGCCGTCGAGGACACGCTGCGCGCCTCCAAGGTCAACGCGACCACCGTGGCGCAGGCCATGGGCATGATGAACAAGGCGATGGGGGTGCTGAGCGGCGTCGCGGCGGCGGGCCAGGCGGTCGTCAGCGACGTGGCCAGCGTCGGCAAGCAGGTCGCGTCCGACATCGCGGCCGCCGCGGCGAAGCCCTCGCCGACCGTCACCCCTCCTGCCGCCCCTGCCAATGACACCGCTCCGTCGGACGGCCAGGCGGGCTGACCCGTCGTCGGGGGACGACGACGCCGGCCGCCGCGGGGCCGACATGCGGGGCGGGGCCCCCCGTACCGGGGCGAAGCGCTCCCTGCTGGGCGTCATCCGGCGGCTGCCGGACTACCTGCGCATGCTCGCCGGCCTGATGCGCGATGCCCGCGTCTCCCGACTCGATCGCGGGCTCGTGCTCGCCGCTGCGGCCTACATCGTCCTCCCCTTCGACTTCCTGCCCGACTTCATCCCCTTTCTCGGCGAAGTGGACGACGTCTTCCTGCTCGTCCTGGCGTTGCGGCGGCTCGTCGAGCGTGCGGGCCGGGCCGTGCTCCTCGATCACTGGCGTGGCGATCCGGCCGCCCTGTCCGACCTGACGTTCAGCCGAGTCCTCGCGGCGGCCGCCTTCTTCCTCCCGGCGTCGATCACGCGGCGCCTCCGCCGGCTGCTCGCAAGTACCTGACCGGGCCGGTTGGCCGCCACGGTGGAGGGCGCTTACCTTTCGCCATGGCGACCACATCCCGCCCAACGGCCACGGCCCCGTCACACCGGGGTCCCTCGCGTCCCGCCGAGCAGGCCGACGCGCCGGCCGCCTCGCCCCGCATCCGCGCCGAGGTCGGCCTCACCTTCGACGACGTCCTGCTCGTGCCGGCGCACTCGCTGGTGCACCCGAGCAGCGTGCAGACCGCCAGCCGTTTCTCCCGCGGCATCGCCCTCAACGTCCCGCTGGTCTCGGCGGCGATGGACACCGTCACCGAGGCGGAGATGGCCATCGCGATGGCCCGCGCGGGCGGCATCGGGGTGATCCACAAGAACATGTCCATCGACCGGCAGGCGGCCGAGGTGGACCGGGTGAAGCGTTCCGAGAGCGGGATGATCCTCAACCCGATCACTCTCGCCCCCTCTGCGACGCTGCGCGAGGCGGTCGCGCTCATGAAGCGCTTCCGCATCTCCGGCGTGCCGGTGGTGAACGCCGACGGGATGCTCGTCGGCATCATCACCAACCGCGACCTGCAGTTCGAGCGCCAACTCGACCGCCCGCTCGAGCAGGCGATGACCGCCACGGGCCTCGTCACCGCCCCCGAGGGGACGACGCTCGACGAGGCGGAGACGGTGATGGCCCGGCACCGGATCGAGAAGCTGCCGGTCGTGGATGCCGGGGGCCGCCTGAAGGGGCTCATCACCGTGAAGGACCTCCACAAGCGCCGCCAGTATCCCGACGCCAACAAGGACCGTTTCGGCCGGCTCCGCGTGGCGGCGGCGATCGGCGCGGGGGGCGACGTCCTGACCCGTGCCCGCGCGCTGGTTGACGCGGGGGCCGACGCGCTCGTCGTGGACACGGCGCACGGGCACTCCGACGGGGTGCTGCAGGCCGCGGCCGCGGTGCGCGAGGCCTTCCCCGACGTCCAGCTCGTCGCCGGCAACGTGGCCACCCGTGCGGGGGCCGAGGCGCTCGTGGCCCGCGGGGTGGACGCGGTGAAGGTCGGCGTCGGGCCGGGCTCGATCTGCACGACGCGCGTCGTCGCGGGCGTGGGCGTGCCGCAACTGACGGCCGTCATGGAGGCCGTGGCGGGAGCCGGCGACGTACCGGTCATCGCCGACGGCGGCATCAAGTACTCCGGCGACCTCGTCAAGGCGCTCGCGGCCGGCGCCCAGAGCGTCATGATGGGCTCGATGCTCGCGGGCACCGAGGAGAGCCCTGGGGAGTCGTTCCTGCTCGAGGGGCGGCGCTTCAAGATGATCCGCGGCATGGGCTCGCTCTCGGCGATGCAGGACGGCTCGGCCGACCGCTACTTCCAGGACGGCGAGCTGGGATCGAAGAAGCTCGTCCCCGAGGGCATCGAGGGCCGCGTGCCCTACAAGGGGCCGGTCGGCGACGTGCTCTACCAGCTCATCGGCGGCCTCCGCAGCGGCATGGGCTACGTGGGGTGCGGCACCATCGACGAGCTGCGCACGCGCACCGAGTTCCAGCGGATCACCACCGCGGGCCTCCGGGAGAGCCACCCGCACGACGTCACCATCACCCGCGAAGCGCCCAACTACAGCGTCTGACCCGTCGGCCGGCCGCGCCCCCGGGGGGCGGCCGGCCGCCCCTTTCGGCGGCGCGGCAATTGACCGGGGCGGGGCGGGGGGTCACCTTCCGCCGGTTGTCGCCGGCCGCGCCGTTCGTGCGGCCTCCACCCCGACGTCGGATCCCATGGGTCTCTGGTCGAAGAAGGACATCCTCGCGCTGCAGGCCGAAGCCGGCGCATCCGCGGGCGGGCTCAAGCGCTCGCTCGGTGCCCTCAACCTCACGATGCTCGGCATCGGCGCGATCATCGGCGCCGGCATCTTCGTGCTGACAGGCACCGCGGCGGCGAACTTCGCCGGGCCGGCCGTCTCGCTCTCGTTCGTGCTCGCCGGGCTGGCCTGCCTCTTCGCGGGGCTCTGCTACGCCGAGTTCGCCTCGATGATCCCGATCGCCGGCTCGGCGTACACCTACGCCTACGCCACCATGGGCGAGGCGATCGCCTGGTTCATCGGCTGGAATCTCGTGCTCGAGTACCTCTTCGCGGCCGCCACCGTGTCGGTGGGCTGGTCGGGCTACTTGAGCGCGATGCTCGGCGAGGTCGGCATCCACATCCCGGCCGCCTTCGCCTCGGCGCCCCTCACCGTGGTCAACGGCCACCAGGTCGTGCAGGCCTTCACCTGCGTGGATCCCGCCTCGGGCGGCACGCTCGTGGACGCCGCCACGAAGGTCGCCTTCGTCGCCCGCGAGGCCTGCTCGGCGGCCGGTGGCCAGGTCGTCAACGGCATCATCAACATGCCGGCGGTCCTCCTGATCCTCGGCCTGACCGTGCTGCTCGTCCGCGGCGTGCAGGAGTCGGCGACCTTCAACAACATCGTCGTCTTCATCAAGATGACGATCGTGCTGCTGGTCATCGGGTTCGGCTTCTTCTACGTGAAGGCCGAGAACTGGACGCCGTTCATTCCGGAGATGGTCACCAACCCCGACGGCTCGACCAAGTACGGGATCTCCGGCGTGCTGCGGGCGGCGCCGGTGGTGTTCTTCTCCTACATCGGCTTCGACGCCGTCTCGACCGCCGCGCAGGAGGCGAAGAACCCGCAGCGCGACCTCCCGATCGGGATGATCGCGTCGCTGCTCATCTGCACGGTGCTCTACATCCTGATGTCGCTGGTGATGACCGGGCTCGCTCCCTACCCGGAGCTCGGTGTGCCGCACCCGGTGTCGGCCGCGATCGCCGCGGCGCCGCAGCTCAAGTGGCTCGAGTACCTCGTGAACATCGGTGCCGTCGCCGGTCTCTCGTCGGTGGTGCTGGTGATGCTCATGGGCCAGCCGCGCATCTTCTACACGATGGCGCGCGACGGCCTGCTCCCGCGCATCTTCAGCCGCGTGCACCCCAAGTACCAGACGCCGGCCGCCTCGACATGGATCGTCGGCGCGATCGCGGTCGTCATCGCCGGCTTCTTCCCGCTCGGCCTCCTCGGCGAGCTCGTCTCCGGCGGCACCCTCGCGGCGTTCGCCACGGTGTGCATCGGCGTCTGGGTGCTCCGCGTGCGGTCCCCCGAGCTCAAGCGGCCCTTCCGCACCCCGCTCGTCCCCCTCGTGCCGATCCTCGGCGCTGGCTCCACGCTGTACATGATGTCGAAGCTCCCCGCGCTCACCTGGACGCTCCTCGGCGTGTGGACGGCGATCGGCATGACGACGTACTTCGCCTACGGCATGCGCAACTCGACCATCGGCAAGCGCGAGGCCGGGCTCGTCGCCGGCGACTGACCAGCCCCGTATCCGCACGACGACGCGGCGCCCGGGCCTCCCGGGCGCCGCGTTAGTTTTCCCCCATGGCCCTGCACGTCGACCTGCTCAACGTTCCGGCGCACCGCCGCGCCGTCATCGAGCGCTTCGCCGCCGAGTTCGTCCCCGGGCGCCGCGTCGCGCTCTCGACCCACATCAACGCCGACGGCGACGGGTGCGGCTCCGAGACGGCGCTGGCCCGCCTTCTCGCGTTCCGCGGCATGCGGCCGGTGATCGTCAATCCGACCCCGTGGCCGACGCTGTTCGACTTCCTCCTCGGCGACGACGTCGAGGAGCGATCCGCCGACGGGCCCTCGGCGCTGCGCGACGTCGATCTTCTCATCGTCCTCGACATCAGCGACGTCAAGCGGCTCGGCCACCTCGCCGACGCCGTGCGGGCGCTCACCGTGCCCGTGCTCGTCATCGATCACCACGTGCCGAGCGACGAGCCCCCGGCGCCACCGGAGCGCATCCTGAGCGACGTCGCCGCGTGCGCGACCGGCGAGCTGGTCCACGACGTCGCCGACGTCCTCGACCTCCCCTTCTCCCCGGCCGTCGCCCGCGGTCTCTACGCCGCGATCCTCACCGACACCGGCAGCTTCCGCTTCTCGAACACCTCGCCGCGTGCGCACGCGATCGCCTCGCGCCTCCTCTCCGTCGGCGTGGATCCCGAGGAGATGTACCGGCAGGTGTACGCGCGCGTCCCCGTCGGGCGCATCCAGCTGCTGCGCGACGCGCTCGACACGCTCGAGGTTGACGCGGTGCACGGCATCGCGTGGCTCTCGCTCCCCGCCGGCGCGCTCGAGAAGTACGGTGTGGCCTCCGAGGACCTCGACGGCATCGTCGAGCACCCGCGCTCGATCGCCGGCACCCGGCTCGCGCTCTTCTTCCGCGACCTCGGGCACGGCAAGGTGAAGGTCTCGTTCCGCTCCACCGGCCGCGTGGACGTCAACGCGCTCGCGCGCCGCTACGGCGGAGGTGGCCACGCCAAGGCCTCCGGGGCGCTCGTTGCCGGCACGCTCGCCGAGGTGCGCGCTCGCGTGGTGGACGAGGCGCGGCGGTTCGTCGCGGCGACCTGACGCGACCCGCCGCGCTCGGCGGGACGACCGGCGCGACGGAACGACACTCGGCGCAACGCGCGGCCCACGCGCCGGGGCGCCCGCGGCCCGAGCTTCGGCGCGTTCCCGCCACGATTCCGTGGCCCTTCGCCCCCCGCGCCGGAGCCCGCCATGTCCCGCCTCGTCACCCGCGCCCGTTCCCGCTGGCCCATCGCCGCCCTGCTCGCCGGCGGCCTCATCGCCACCATCCTCACCCTCGTCCCCGCGCGGGCCGAGGCGCTCGACGCCGACGGCTACTGCGCCGCCACCGGCTTCTTCTTCTGCTTCAAGCCCGAGGTCGGGACGCGCCCCGACGGCACCCTCGAGGTGCGCTTCTACTATGCCGGACCGAGCGGCTCGACGTGGATCTTCTGACCCCCCGCGCCGGCGGCGGGGCCGTGCTCGTCGGCCTCGTCGTCGGCCTCGTCGTCGGCCTCGTCGTGGGCGCGGCCGCCGCCCGGCATCGCGCCGCGCCACCCCTCCTCCCGACGCTCGGCGCCTCGCCGGGCCCGGTGGTCGTCGCCGTGCTGCAGCCCGGCGATTGCGACGGCCGGCTCGAGGCGCTCGCGCCGGTGGTGCGCGCGGCCGACCGCGCCGGGGCGCGTGTCGTCGTGCGCGTCCCGGGCGGCACCACGGCAGCGCAGGTCGTGGCGTCGCGCTTGCGCGACCTGGGATGGCAGCTCCCCGTCTCCCGCGCCTCGCCCGCCGCGGTGCGCGCCCTCCGGCACCTCGGACACGTCGGCACACCCCTGCTGGCGATCGCCGACGCCCGGGGCCGCCTCGTGTTCGCCGCGCCGCTGCCCGAGACGCCCGACGCCCTCGTCCGGTGGCACGCCGTGCTGCCGCTCCTTCTGCCGTCGTGAGGGCGCGGCTTCGTCCGCCGCGCCGGGCCGCCGGCGCCGCGCGACTGCTGCGGGCGTGCGCCGCCCTCGTCGCAGCGGCCCTCGCCCTCGGCGTCGGGTGCGAGCTCGCGGGCCCCCGCCCGCGCAGCGCCGATGCGGTCGCGCCGTCCCGCGTGATCACCCTGCGCGCCGACGTCACCGCGCACGTGGCGGCCGAGCCCGCGCTGGCCCCCGTGCGCGTCGTGGCGTCCGGTCGCCGCGCGCTGGTGCTCGATGCCGCGCATCGCCGCCTCGCCGAGTGGACGTCAACGCGCGACGGCGTGAGGCACGTCGGGCCGACGCTCGGAGCCGCGTCCCGCCAGGTCGTCGCGCTCGCCGACACGGTCGCAGTGCTCGACCCGCAGGCCGCGCGCCTCGTGCAGCTCGCGGCCGACGTCGCGGTGCGCCGAGTCGAGCTGCCGCGCGTGCCCGGCCTCGCCGCCGCCTGCCCCTTCGGCGACGGCAGCTGGCTGCTGCTCACGGACCATGCCACCGATGCGCTGCTGCGTGTCGCGGCCGACGGGCAGGTCCGGTGGCGTCGTCCCCTGCCGTGGGCGCCGGTGTCCCGCTGGCCGGCCCTCGCGCGACAGGGGCTGGTGGTGCCCGCGCGCGGCGGGTGCGTGCTGGCGATGGCGTTCGGGCCGGGGTGGGCGACGGTGGACACCGCCGGCCGGTACACGACCGTGATGCCGTACCGCGAGACGATGCCGGTGCCGAGGCGACGCCGGCTCCGGGGAGGCGAGGGCCTCACCGCGCGCGCCCCGCTCGTCGGTGACGCGTCGCTGCGCGGGGACACGCTCGAACTGCTCGTCGGGGGTGCGACCGCCGCCGCCTGGCGCACGCTCGACCGCTACCACGTGCGGACGGGGGGCTACCTCGGCTCGGTCGCCCTGCCCGGACCGGTGCGCGCCATCACGGCGGTACCGGGCGGCTGGATCGCGATCGTGCCCACGCCCGGTGGCCCCCGCCTCGCCCGGCTCGCGCCGGCGGACGGGGGGCGCGTAGGAAACGCCGGCCGATCCCGGTAACTTCGGGGGCTGTCCTCCTCCACCGGCATCACCCCATGTCCGAGTCCCTGACGGCGCGCGTCGAGCGCGCCCTCCGTTCGATCGTCAACGCGCGCACCGGCACCGACGTCTGGGCCGGCGAGCAGGTGCGCGACGTCGCCACCACCACCGACGGCAAGGTCCAGCTCACCCTCCTGCTCGACGCGCGCGACGATGCGACCCTCGTGCGCGACGTGCGGCAGGCCGTCGAGCGCCTCGACGGCGTCACGGCCGTCCGCGTGGTGCCGCGCGACCCGGCCGAGGCGAAGCCGGTGTCGGCCGGCCCCAAGGCGCCGGGGCAGGGCAAGGCCCTCCCCGTGATGTCCGAGCCCGCGGCTCCCCGCGGCGCGCCCGCGCCGACGCCGGTGGCGTACCCCGAGCTCGGCCGCATCATCGCCGTCTCGTCCGGCAAGGGCGGCGTCGGCAAGTCCACCGTCACCACGAACCTCGCCGTGGCGCTCGCCCGGCAGGGCTATCGCGTCGGGCTGCTCGACGCCGACATCTACGGCCCCAACGTGCCGCGCATGATGGGGGTCAACGCGCCGCCACCGGTGCAGCAGGAGAAGATCCAGCCGCTCGAAGCCCACGGCGTCAAGGTGATGTCGCTCGGCTTCATGATCGACCGCGACCAGCCCGCGATCTGGCGCGGCCCGATCGTCATGAAGATCATCACGCAATTCCTGCGCGACGTCGCGTGGGGCCAGCTCGACTTCCTGCTCGTGGACATGCCGCCGGGCACCGGTGACGCGCAGCTCTCGCTGGTGCAGAACACGCAGGTCGCCGGGGCGGTCATCGTCACGACGCCGCAGCAGGTGGCCGTCGGCGACGCCCTCCGCGGCGTGAAGATGTTCGAGCGCGTGGCGGTGCCCGTGCTGGGCATCGTCGAGAACATGGCGTGGTTCGAGAATCCCGAGACGGGCAAGCCGATCGCGGTCTTCGGCTCCGGCGGCGGGCAGTCGCTCGCCGACGAGTGCGGCGTGCCGCTGCTGGGGCACGTGCCGCTCAACCCGCGGGTGGCGCAGGCCGGTGACGACGGGACCCCGATCATCGTCGGCGATCCGCAGTCCAATGCGGCCCGGGCGTTGGCGGCGGTGGCGACCAAGGTGGCGGAGCGGATGGCGGCCGTCGCCGCGCGGTGACGGGGCCGGCGGCGTCCGGCGGCGGTGCCTTCGCCACCGGCCACGGCGAGCTCTTCGCCGACCCGCAGGAGGGCGTCGCGCCGGTGGCGATCACCACCGGGCCCGATCGCCACGACGTCGTCGCCGGCGACCTGCCGAGCGTCATCCGGCGGCTCGCGCTGCCGGCGGTCGCCTCGAACCTGCTCATGACCCTCTTCGCGTCGGTCGACGCGTACTGGGTGGGGACGCGCATCGGGCCCGAGGGGCTCGCGGCCGTCAGCACGTCCATCTTCTGGGTCTGGGGCATCGTCTCCATCGCTGAGCTCGTGAGCATCGGGCTCACCGCGGTGGCGGCGCGCCGCATCGGCGAGGGACGCCCCGACGAGGCCGCGCGGGTGAACGCCGAGGCGCTCGCGCTCGCCCTCGGGCTCGGCCTCGCGGTGGCGGTGGCCGGTACGCTGGCGCTGCCGGCGCTCTTCGCGATCATGGAGACGCCGCCTGCGGTCACCGCACTCGGGCGGCACTACCTCGGCACCTACCTGCTCGGCTCGCCGCTCATCTTCGGCTTCTTCGCCGTGGATGCCGCCTTCCGCGCGGCCGGCGACACGCGTACGCCGCTCGCCCTGCTCTCGACGAGCGTGGTGGTGACGCTGCTGCTCGATCCCGTGCTGATCCTCGGGCTCGGCCCCGCGCCCCGGCTCGGGATCACCGGTGCCGCGGTGGCCCTCGTCGCCACGCGCGGGACGGCCTTCGCGATCGGCGTCGCGCTGTTGCGCCGCCGCGGCATGCTCCGCGTGGGGTGGCCGCGCGCCGCGGTGCTGGCGTCGGTGGTGCGCATCGGCCTGCCGACGGCGACGTGGGGCGTGGTCTTCTCGCTCGTTTACGTCCTGATGACGCGCACGACCACGCGCTTCGGCACGCCGGCCCTCGCGGCACTCGGGATCGGCCATCGCATCGAGAGCTGGCTCCACATGGTCGGCGTCGGGTTCGGCGCTGCGGCGGCGGCGATCGTCGGGCAGAACCTCGGGGCCGGCCGCCTCGACCGCGCCCGTCGCGCCGGCTGGCTCATCACGTGGTACGCGACGCTCCCGTCCCTCGTCTTCGCCGCGTTCCTCCTCGCGGTCCCGGAGTGGTTCTCCAGCCGCTTCACGACCGACCCGGCGGTGATCGCCGAGGCCGCCCGCTACCTGCGCATCATCGTGCCGGCGGTGCTCGTGCTCACCGCCGAGCTCGTCCTCGAGGGGGCGCTCGGCGGCGCGGGCGACACGGTGCCGCCCATGGTCACGAGCACCGGCCTCACCCTCCTGCGCCTGCCGCTGGCGGCGTGGGCGGCGGGGCACTGGGGGGTGCAGGGGATCTGGTGGGTGATCTCGCTGACGGCCGCGGGGCGCGGCCTGGCGATGCTGGCGATCTGGCGCTGGGGGCGGTGGGCGCACAAGACCGTGTGACGATGCCGCTGAACGGCGTGGTGCTCTCGCGGTGCCCCGACGCGGTCCTCAACGCGGCGCGGGCGCTGGGCCTCGCGCGGGGGGCGAAGCTGGTCATGCGCGGCTGACCGCGCCCCTCAGCGCCGCTCGATCGCGAGTGTCCCCAGCACCGAGGTCAGCGCCACGCGCATCGTCCGCCGCGCCGATGCGTAGCCCGGGCTCACCCACGCATCGCCGTCGCGCTCGAATCCCGGCAGGTCGAGGCGGTTGAGCCACCGCGCCTCCGCCTCGACGCGCACGCCCACGTCGGGCGGTACGACGAGCCGCGCCTGCCCGATCGCCAGCGCGAGGTCCACCTCGACGTCCCCCGTCCACGAGCCGGCGAAGTCGAGTACGATCTCGCCCACCCCGCCCGAGGCGTCGATCCGGCGCGCCTGCGCCTGCGCCAGGCCGAGCACGCGCAGCGTGCCGGCCCCCACCTGCAGCGACAGCCGCTCGAGCGGCTGTCGCGCGGCCGTGTCGAAGCGCACCGTGGCCCGGCTCGCCCCGCTGGCGAAGTCGAGCGACCGCACACGCAGGCCGGTCAGGTCGAGTTCCGCCTCGACCGCGCCGAGCTGCACGTCGAGGTCGAGCGGCGCGCGTGCGGTGAGCCCGAGCGTCAGGTCGGTGCGACCCGACGCCGGCAGGCGCAGCCCGTCGAGCCGCGTCCGGACGCGAAGGGTGCGGGTTCCCGCCTGCCACTCGACCGTGGGCACGAGCCGATCCGCGTCGTACCGCAGACGGACGTCGTAGAGCGTCCCCGAATCCGCGGGCTCCAGCCGCAGCGTGCCGACGCCGTAGGCCAGCGCGACGTGCACGGGCTGCGTGTCCCGAGCCGGCCGTCGCGCCTCGAGCATCTGCCAGTCCTGCGCCCCGGCCCGTTCGGAGATGGCGAGCGCGCCGGCGAGCGCGATCACGGTGGCACCACCCCGGCCGAGCCGGGCCGACGCCCGGCTCGCCATCAGCGAGCGGCGCCGCTTGTCGCGACGGGCCGCCGCGCAGCCGCGACGCCCGTGACCGGGGTCGGCGTGGCCCACGCGTACTGGTCCACCGGCACTTCGCGCGACGCGGAGGCGCGCACCGGGCGCATGCCGACGCGCGACAGGAGGGTCGCGCCGAAGCCCGCCGTGGCGGCCACCCAGCTGACGCCGGCGGCGGCGATGCCCAGCAGCCACTCGCCCGCCGGCCACACCGCGCCGCCCGCGAGCATGAGCCCCCACGGGACCATGAGGACGGCGGCGCCGATGACGACCGCGCGGAGTGACGCCCCCGAGGCCGACAGCCGGCGGGCGGAGTCGCCGCCCAGCGCGGCACCGATCAGGCGCGCCACACCGAGCACGCCGAGCGTCACGAGTCCCGCGACCGCGAGGGCGTAGGCGACGATCGCGAAGGGGATGAGCAGGATCCCGACGATCGTGAGGGCCAGGCCGACCACCGCCAGCCCGAGGACCGGCGTCAGGGCCAGCTCCGCGAGGAAGCCCACGAGCAGCGCGCGGCCGAAGTCGCGCTCGAGCTCGGTCGCGACCCCGTCGAGGGCCGGCTGCGCGATGAGCGTGGTGGCGATGCCGAGCAAGAGCAGCAGCACGAGCGAGGCGGCGAGCACCGCCCCTTTCTGGATCCGGGTGCGCTGGGTGCGCTCGGCCGCGGCGGCGGCGATGTCGGCGGCGGTGACCAGCGAGCGGATCTCGCCGTCCACGCGGCCCCCGTCGAGCTCGACCTTGCCGCCGAGCGCCACCGCCTGTCCCCGGACGAGGCCGCCGCTGCGGATGTAGAGGTCGCCGTCGAGGACGACCGCATCGCCGTCGATCTCACCCACGACCTCGAGCGCGCCGCGCGCGACCACGACCGGCCCCTTCACCAGCGCGCCGGCCGCGATCGTGCGGTTGCCGATGCTCACCTGGTCTGCCGACGGGAGCCCCTGGATGCCGGAGAGGCCGCGCGCCTGATCGAGGCGCCGGGCGAGGTCACGGTCCTGTGCGCCGAGCCCCGTCACCAGAGCGGCGGCGGCGAGGCCGAGCTGGAGGATGCGGCGCATCATGTCAGCCCTGCCGGCGGCGTGCCGCGGCGGCCAGACGGCCGAAGCCGAGCGCGGCAGCGCTCACCGCCGAGAGTAGCGCCACGCCGCCGATCGCCACGGTACCGAGGGAGCCGGTACGCAGCAGGGCCGAAGCGGACGGACCGAGGAGCGTCCCCAGTGCGTCGCCGACGGCGGTGGCGAGGGCCGTCTGGCCCTGGACCGCCAGCGATGCGCCGATGACCGGGACTTCCTGCACGTTCGTGGCCAGCCAGAGCCCGCCGCCAGTGACCGTCAGGCTCCCCGCCGCGAGCAGGGCGACGGCCGCACGCCGGAGCGGCACCGAGCGGGGGACGAAGCGCTCCGCGTGGTCCCAGACGGCGACGTACCACGGCTGGAAGACTTCGACGCGCTGCATCAGCCGGTCCGAGAACCCGAGCGAGGGCTTGGCGTGGGGCAGCGCCTCGAGCGCCTGCGCGACACGCCGTCCGTCGGCCACGCGGGCGCGACAGGCGGCGCATTGCTCGACGTGGGCGGTCAGCTCGGCGAGGCCGAAGCCGCCGTCGCTGTCCACGAGCAGGTCGATTTCGCTGGGAAGCAGGTGTCGGTTCACGGGTCCTCCAGGAGGTTTACGCGGCAGGGCGGCGGGAGTTTCAGCGAGACAGGCGTCACGTGACGGGCGACGGCCTCACTCGCGCAGGTGCGCGAGGGCGTCCTGCAGCTGTTTTCGCGCCCGGTGGATGTAGGTCTTGACGGTTCCCAGAGGGAGGTCGAGGGTCGTCGCGATCTCCTCGTAGGACCGCCCTTCCACGTGCCGGAGCATGATGCAGGACCGGTACTCGGGCCGAAGCCGCTCGATGGCGGCCTCGATGGCCTTGCCGAGTTCCCTCGCCTCGAGCGCCTGCAGGGGCGATTCTCCGCCCGAGGCCGGGTCAATGACCGAGGCTTCGATCGCCTCGGGGGAGTCCGCCCACCGGGAGCCGTCGATCGAGACGGTGTCGAGTTCGCGCTTGCGCAGGAAGTCGATCGCGACGTTGTTCGCGATCTTGAAAAGCCAGCTC
>Ga0209972_10000159_pt1 | contig 65289 bp, 53 predicted proteins | sample NOAtaG_7_FD_187302 | JGI IMG/M metagenome (GOLD analysis project Ga0209972, IMG submission 187302) | Freshwater lake microbial communities from Lake Erie, under a cyanobacterial bloom - NOAA_Erie_Diel1S_2200h metaG (SPAdes) (version 2) | ecosystem: Environmental > Aquatic > Freshwater > Lake ... | reverse complement strand
GGGCCAGACGATCGGCGCGCTCTTCGCGGATTCGGTGCGCCGCCCATTGGAGTTTGCCGACGGCGTGCGCGAGCCGCTCCTCGACGTCCGCAATTCGCTGCAGCTGGCCTTCGAGCGACTGCGCGAACTGGCCCAGCAGGGCCGCCTGCACGCCGGCGCGGCCTGACGCGCCCCGGCAGCCGGCCGGTTCCCCTGACTGATGACCGAAAGACAGAACCGGCGCCGCCCCGAGAGGGACGACGCCGGTTCATGGCGGGGGCGGGATTTGAACCCGCGACCTTCGGGTTATGAGCCCGACGAGCTACCAGGCTGCTCCACCCCGCGTCAGTGCATCAAATCAATCGCCGGGACGGCACGCGGTCAAGCGGTCGTCGGCGTGTCCTGGCCCGCCCGGACACCCTTGCGCCCGGGCGGTCGGCGCCACTCCGCCGGTTATGGTGACGTGTCGGGGGGCGGCGCGAAGCGGTACAGCAACTCCCGCTCGCCCCGGACCATCCCGAACTCCTCGCGGGCGATCCGCTCCTGCGTCGCGGCGTCGGTGAGCACCCGGCGCTTCGCCGCCTCGAGCGAGTCCACCTCGCGCGCGAGCGCCGACACGCGACGCTCGAGCGCCGTCCGTTGCCGGTACTGACGCACGAGGTCGAGCGTGCCGTACTCCCCGCCCTGCACCGCGAACCATGTCACGGCACCGGCGGCTGCGGCCGTGAGGCCGCGGAGCGCCCACCACCGGGCGTCACGCACGGGCTTGGCCACGCGCCCTACAACCCGAAGATCGCGCCGCCCGGGTACTCGGCCCGGTCGCCGAGTTCGCCCTCGATGCGCAGCAGCTGGTTGTACTTCGCGATGCGATCCGACCGCGACGCCGACCCGGTCTTGATCTGGCCGGCGCCCGTGCCCACAGCGAGGTCGGCGATGAAGTGGTCCTCCGTCTCGCCGGAGCGGTGCGAGATGACACTCAGGTAGCCGGCCGAGCGCGCGAGGTCGATCGCCTCGAGCGTCTCGGTGAGCGTCCCGATCTGGTTGACCTTGATCAGGATCGCGTTCGCCACGCCGGCCTCGATCCCCTTGGCGAGGATCGTCGGGTTCGTGCAGAACAGGTCGTCACCGACGAGCTGGCAGCGATCGCCGAGCGCCTTGGTGAGCTGCGCCCAGCCGTCCCAGTCGCCCTCGGCCACGCCATCCTCGATGGACACGATGGGGTAGGTCTCCATCCACTCCTGGTAGAGCTCCACCATGCCGGCAGCGCTGCGCGTCTTCGCCCCGCTCTTCTTGAAGACGTACTGCTTCTTCTTCGCGTCCCAGAGCTCGCTCGACGCGCAGTCGAGGGCCAGCAGGATGTCCTTGCCCGGCTGGTAGCCCGTGGCCTCGATCGCCTCGGTGATCACCGCGAGGGCCTCCGCGTCACTCTCGAGGTCCGGCGCGAACCCGCCCTCGTCGCCGACGCCGGTCGCGAGCTTGCGCTTGACCAGCACCTTCTTGAGACTGTGGAAGACCTCCGTGCCCATGCGCAGCCCCTCGGCGAACGACGAGGCACCGGCCGGGATCACCATGTACTCCTGCAGGTCCACGGTGTTGGTCGCGTGCGCGCCGCCGTTGAGGATGTTCATCATCGGCACCGGCAGCGTGCGCGACATCGGTCCACCGAGGTAGCGCCAGAGGGGGAGACCGTGGTCCTCGGCGGCGGCGCGCGCCGTGGCCATCGAGACGGCGAGGATGGCGTTGGCGCCGAGCTTCGCCTTGTTCGCCGTGCCGTCGAGATCGAGCATGCGGCGGTCCACGCCCATCTGGTCGGTGGCGTCCATCCCCATCAGCGCCGGGCCGATCTTCTCCAGGACGTTCGCCACCGCCTTGCGCACCCCCTTGCCGCCGTATCGCTTCGCGTCGCCATCGCGCAGTTCGACGGCCTCATGCTCGCCGGTGGAGGCACCGCTCGGAACGGCCGCGCGGCCGCGCGCGCCGGAGGAGAGCACGACGTCGGCTTCGACGGTGGGGTTGCCGCGCGAGTCGAGGATCTCGCGGGCGGTCACTTCGATGATGGCAGACACGGATCAGGCGGTGGTTGGGGAAACGATCAGGACGTGGTGGCACCGACCCGCGGGGCGCGGGTGGCGGGGGCGAGCGCGGGACTGCTGATGCCGTACTCGCGCTCGAGGCAATCGGCCATGGCGCGGTAGCACGCATCGGCCAGCCGATCGCGGTCCGCGTAGGTCATCCCGGTGGTGGGAATGGGGGGGAGATAGTGCAGATGCACGGTGCCGGGGGCGACGCGCCACGAGTCGCGCCCCATGACTTCGCGCGTTCCGTGGACGACCACCGGGATCACCGGCACCTGTGCGGCGATCGCGAGCACGAAGGGCCCCTTCTTGAAGGGCCGCAGCGCGTACGACGGCCCCCGTGTGCCCTCGGGGGCGACCACCACGTTCACCCCGTCGCGGATGCGCACCGCAGCGGCCTCGTACGACTGGAACGCCTGCTTCCGGTTCTCGCGCTCGACCCAGATCACTCCCCACGCCGTGGCGCCCGCGCCGAAGATCGGGATGCGCTGCAGTTCGGCCTTGGCGACGAACTTGTAGTGCGGCAGCACCGACGCGAGGGTGAAGACGTCGTACCAGCTCACATGGTTCATCGCCAGCACGTGCGCGCGGCCATCGGTCACGTGGTCGCGCCCATGTTCGACGATGTGCACGCCAGCCGCCGCGTTGAGCGCCTTGCAGAACATGCGCGACGCCCAGTCGTAGGCACCGCCGGGCACGTCGCGCACCCCGAGGGCCGCCGCCCCCAGCACCAGCAGCACGAGGGGCGGCGTCACCAGCAGCAGCGTCAGGCCGGCCAGGAACGCGCGGATCACGGTCGGGAAAAGTGGTCGTGGCCCGGGACGACTTCAACGACGCGGTCCCCGAGCGACGTGACGACCCCGTGGCCCATGACGACGCGCCCGACCCGCGTCACCGGCACGCCCGGCGGAAGGGCCGCCGCGAGGTCCACCGACACGGGGGCGGTGAGCACCAGCTCGTACTCCTCGCCGCCGGCCGCGGCGGCGAGCGGCTCGCCCCCCGGCACCAGCGGCAGGTCGTCGAGCCGCAGCTCGATCCGCACCCCGCTCGCGGCGGCGAGGTGGCCAGCGTCCTGCGCCAACCCGTCGGAGACGTCGATCGCGGCGGTCGCGCCGGCCGCCGCGGCGGCCAGTCCCTGCGCGATCCGCGGCACCGGCCGGGCGAAGCGGGCGCGGTCGTCGTCCGTCGGGCGGCCACCGTGCTCCCACGCGGCCAAGGCACGCGCTGGCCCACCGAAACGACCGGTCACCCAGACGACGTCCCCGGGTTTTGCCCCGGCACGCGTCAGGGGACGTGCCGCGGCACCGAGGACGGTAAGCCCGAGCGACAGCGCCACACCGCGCGACAGGTCGCCGCCCACGACCGCTGCCCCGGCGTGTCGCGTGGCCGCCCCGACGCCGAGTGCCAACCCGTCGAGCGCATCGCGCCACGCGTCGGGAATGACCCCGGCCCACAGCACTCCCAGCGGCTCTGCCCCCATGGCGGCGAGGTCGCTCAGGGCCGCGGCCGTCGCCCGCCAGCCGATCTCCTCCGGCGTTAGCCAGGCACGGCGGAAGTGCACCTCCTCGACGCTCACGTCCGTCGAAACGACAAGCGAGCGGCCGGGCGGCACCGTGAGCACCGCCGCATCGTCGCCGATCCCCTGTGCCTGCTCCCCCCAAAGGGCGGTCAGTCGCCGGATCGCGTCGAACTCGCCGCCGGCCCCCAGTGCGAGATGGCTCATGCCGGGATCGCCGGCAACTCGGCAAGCACCGGCGGCATGGGCGCGGGCTCGTCCACCTCCCACACGCTCGGCAGGGCCATCAGCACGTCCTCGAGGGTCACGCCGCGCAGGGGCACCGCGCGGCCGGCGCGCTCGGCTGCCACGCCATGCACCCACGCGGCAGCGGCGGCCGCCGCCTGCGGCGCGAGCCCCTGGGCGAGCAGAGTACCCATGATGCCCGAGAGCACGTCGCCGCTGCCGCCGGTCGCGAGCGCGGGCGTGCCGCGGGCCACGACGAGCGGAGCGACGTCCGGGGCGGCGACGATCGTGGGCACCCCCTTGAGCAGCACGACGGCGCCCGTGGCGTCGGCCAGCCGTTGCGCCACCGCGAAGGGACGCGACTGCACGTCGGTTGGCGTCGTACCAAGGAGCCGCGCCGCCTCGCCGGCGTGCGGCGTGAGCACGGCGCGCCCGCGGGCGACGTCCGCGAGTGCGCCGAGCGAACCGGCGAAGGCGCCCAGCGCGTCAGCATCGAGCACCAGTGGTCCGGGCATGGCCGTGGCGATCCGGCCGACGAGCTCGCGCGCGCGACCGAGCCCCAGCCCGGGCCCGACGACTACGGCGTGCGCCCATTCGCCACTGGCCGCGGCCGCCGCGTCGGTGTCGGGCCACGGGCCCGTGAGCGCGGCGGGGACGCCTGCGGCCAGCGGCCCCAGGGCGTCGGGGTCAGCCAGGACCTTCACCATGCCCGCCCCGCTGGCCAGCGCCGCGCGCGCAGCGAGCACGGCGGCGCCGCTCATGCCGGCCGCCCCGCCGACGATCACGAGCTTGCCGCGCGTCCCCTTGTGCGCGGCCGGCGCGATCGGCGGCAGCACGTGGCGGACCCACGCGGCGTCCACGAGCGCCGGCCACGCGGCGTCACGGCCGGCGAGGCCGAGCCCGATGTCGAGGACCGCGACGGCACCGCTGAGGTCGCGGCGCAGGAGCACCCCGCGCTTGACCGTGCCGAACGACAGGGTGAGGTCGGCCGCCACGGCGCGATCGGCGGCGCCGGTGTCGGCATCGAGCCCGCTGGGCAGGTCGAGGGCGGCGACGATCGCGCCGGCGGCGCGCCGTTCGGCGATCTCGGCGATGGCATCGCCGATCGGCCCGCCGGACACGGGCCGCGCCCCCGTGCCCAACAGCCCGTCCACCACCAGCCGTTCGGCACCGGTCGGGCGCGCGGCGACGACGTGCGGCAAGGCCCGGAGCCGCTCGGCCGCGGCGTCGGCGGTGCGGGGTTCCCCCACTTCGGTGACGCGCACCCGGATGCCGGCGGCGCCCAGCGCCCCCGCCACGACCCACGCATCGCCGCCGTTGTTGCCGGGGCCGGCAAACACCGCGACGCCGCGCGAGAGCCGACCGCCGTGGCGCCGACACACCTCGGCGGCGGCGGCGAGCCCCGCCGCCCGCATGAGCGCTCGCGACGGAATGCCGTCGCCGATGGCGCGCGCGTCGGCAGCGGCGGCCTCGGCGGCCGTGGTGACGGCAACGCGCGGGCGATCGCCGGTCATGGCGCGGGCGGCGACCCCGCTACTCTCGCGGCGCGAGGCGGACATCGGGGCCGGCGGCGCTAGAGCGCCACCGACCAGGGGTAGGCGCGCTCGAAGGCGGTGTCGAAGTCGTACACCTGCGCGAAGTCCTCGCGCGTGTCCCCCGGCGCCGTCACGAGCAGCCCCAGCTCGACCATCGTGAAGACGACGTCGCCCAGGTCTTCGGTCGAGCGGACGCCCCAGTGCTCGAGCACCGGGCGCGCCATGACGCCGTAGCGATCCCAGGCGAAGTCCCGGCAGGCCTCGGCGAGCTCCCGCCCGCTGATGTGTCGGCGCTCGACCAGACGGCCCTGCGCGAACTCGAGCGCCCCGAGCAGGAAGAGATACGCCTGTTCGTGGAACCGCTTCTCCTTGAGGAGGATGCGATCCATCACGCCATCGCGGAACGCCAATTCGGGCATGGGACGCAAGATGAAAACGCCCCGCCGGGGACACAATGCCCCACCGCGCGGGGGTTCGCGCTCCGGGCATCACCTTGACGAACCGTACCGCGCCGAAAGGTTCCCGGCATGTCGCCTTCCCGACCCTGCCCCCGCCCCCTCCGATGCCCGGCTGCCGCCCGCTCGTGGCCGCGCGGCCTCGCCATGGCTGGCCTCGGCCTGCTCGCGCCGCTGCTGTCTCCGGCGGCGGCGCAGCCGCCGCGGCCCCATCCGACCGATACGGTCCCCGTGCCGGGGCTCGGCCGACCCGCCACGCTGGTGCGCGACCGCGCCGGGGTCGTGCACATCAGGGCCGCGAACGAGCACGACCTCTTCTTCGCCCAGGGGTGGAGCGTCGCACGCGACCGGCTGTTCCAGCTCGAGCTCTGGCGCCGGCGCGCGACGGGCACGCTGGCGGAGCTGCTCGGACCGCGGGCGCTCCCCACCGACCGGGCGACGCGGATGTTCCGCTACCGCGGCGATCCCGACGCCGACTTCGCGGTGTACCACCCGCGCGCCAAGGGCATCGTGCAGGCGTTCGTGGACGGCATCAACGCGTACGTCGCCCTGACCGAACGCGAGCCGTCGCGGCTGCCGCCGGAGTTCGCTCGGCTCGGCACGCGACCGGGGCGCTGGACGCCGGCCGTGGTCGTCTCGCGCCACAACGGGCTCTTCGAGGGGGCCGATGACGAGGCGGCGCTGGCGCGGCTCGCGGCCGCGATCGGCGCCGACACGGTGCGCGCCCTCTGGGCGCTCGGCCCGCGCCGCGTGACGCTCGCGGGGCATGGCGTGGACGCCGCGGCACTGCCGGCGGATTCGCTCGCGGCGTTCTTCGCGGCGCTGCGTGGCCCGGTCCCGCTGGTGGTGGCGGGGGACGCGCCGTCCGAGCGCGGCGACGGGCGTGCGGCATCCGACGACGAGCCGATGCCGGAGGGGAGCAACAACTGGGTCGTGTCGGGCCGGCGCACGGCGTCCGGCCGCCCGATCCTCGCGAACGACCCGCACCGGGTGATCGCGGTGCCGTCGCTCCGGTACTTCGTGCACCTCGAGGCCCCGGGCTGGAACGTCATCGGCGGAGGTGAGCCGTCGCTGCCCGGTGTGGCGATCGGCCACAATGGCGCCGGGGCGTGGGGCCTCACGATCTTCGGGCTCGACAGCGAGGACGTGTACGAACTCGACGTGGATCCGCGCGACGCCGGTCGCTACCGCTACCGCGGCGGCTGGGCACGCTTCGCCACGGAGACGCACGTGATCCCCGTGCGGGGGGGCGCGGCCGACACCACGCGGCTCCGCTTCTCGCGGCACGGGCCGGTGATCGCGACCGACGCGCGCCGACACAAGGCATGGGCGCTGCGCTCGACGGCGTTCGAGCCGGGTACGGCACCGTACCTCGCGTCGCTCCGCTTCGCGCAGGCGCGCACGTGGGCGGCGTTCCGCGCCGCCTGTGCCTTCGCCTTCGCGCCGGCCGAGAACATGGTGTGGGCGGACACGTCCGGGGCGATCGGCTGGCAGGTGGTGGCGAAGGCCCCGCGGCGGCCGCGCCACGACGGGCTGGTGCCGGTGCCGGGCGACGGGCGCTTCGAATGGGCGGGCTTCCTGCCGGTGCCGGCCTTGCCGAACGCGGCGAACCCCGCACGGGGCTTCCTGCACACGGCGAACGAGAACAACGTGCCGGCGGGCTACCCGCACCTCGACGCGGTCGGCACACAGTGGGCGGACGCGTTCCGCGCCGACCGCATCGCATCGGTGCTGGACACCACGCGGGCGGCGACGCCGGCGACGATGGGCGCGCTGCAATACGACGCCGGGTCGCGGCCGGCGATGGCGCTCGTGCCGCTCCTGGCCCGGTGGACGCCGGCGTCGCCGCTGGCGCGGGCCGCGCGCGACTCGCTGGCGGCGTGGAACCGGATGCTCGCGCCCGGGTCGGTCGGTGCAGGCATCTACCAGCGCTGGCAGCGCGAGCTGCAGCGCGTCGCGTTCGGATACCTGGTGCCGGAGTCCGCACGGGAGGCGGCGCCACGGCTGCCGCTGGACGTGGTGGTGCGCTGGTTCACCGCGCCGGGCACGGCGGCGGGGGTGCGCGACTCGCTGGCGCAGCAGGCGTTCGCGGCGGCGGTGGATACGCTGGTACGGCGGCTCGGCCCGTCGCCCGCGGACTGGCGATATGGCCAGCCGCGGTACCACCACGTGGCGCTGCCGCACCCGCTGTCGCCGGCGCTCGACTCGGCGACGCGCGTCGCGTGGAACCTGCCGCCGCTGCCGATGGGAGGGAGCGCGAGCACGCCGTGGGCCACGGGCGACGGCGACCGTCAGCAGGCGGGGGCGTCGTTCCGCGTGGTGGTGGACCTGGCCGACGTGGACCGGTCGCTGGCGACGAACACGCCGGGGCAGTCGGGGGACCCGCGGTCGCCGTGGTACCGCAACCTGTACGAGCCGTGGGCCGCGGGGCGGTTCTTCCCGCTGGTGTACACGCCTCAGGCGGTGGCGCGGGAGGCGGAGGCGACGACGGTGCTGCGCCCGTGAGGGGCAGCACCGTCGGGTGACGCGTCGGCCGCGCGCCGCGCCGGCGCGGGCGGATCAGGCCCGTGGGTAGAGCGGGAAGGCCTCGACCAGCCGCTTGACGTCGTCCTTGACGGCGGCGAGTTGCGCGCCGTCCTCGGGCTTGCCCAGTGCGCGGTCGATCAACTCGGCCACGCGGTGCATCTCGGTCTCCCCGAGCCCGCGGGTCGTGACCGCCGGTGTGCCGATGCGGATGCCGCTCGTGACGAAGGGCGATTGGGTCTCGCGCGGCACGGTGTTCTTGTTCACCGTGATCGCCGCCTTGTCGAGCGCCTGCTCGGCGACCTTGCCGGTCAGGCCCTTGGGACGGAGGTCCACCAGCATGAGGTGGTTGTCGGTGCCGCCGCTGACAATGTGGTAGCCGCGGCCGGCGAGGTCGGCGGCGAGGGTGCGCGCGTTGGCGACGACCCTGGCCGAGTAGGCCGAGAACGACGGCTGCAGCGCCTCGTGGAAGGCCACGGCCTTGGCGGCGATGACGTGCTCGAGCGGACCGCCCTGCGTGCCGGGGAACATCGCCTTGTCGATGGCCTTGGCGTGCTCGGCCTTGCACAGGATGAGGCCGCCGCGCGGGCCGCGGAGCGTCTTGTGGGTGGTGGTGGTGACGACGTCCGCGTGCGGCACCGGCGAGGGATAGTGCCCGGTGGCGACGAGACCGGCGACGTGCGCCATGTCCACGAGGAACACCGCGCCGACCTCGCGGGCGATGGCGGCGAACGCGGCGAAGTCGAGCGCGCGCGAATAGGCGCTGAAACCGGCGATGAGCATCTTCGGCTTGTGCTCCAGCGCGGCCGCGCGCACGCGGTCCATGTCGATCAGCCCCTCGTCGTCCACGCCGTAGTGGAAGGCGCGGTAGGTCATGCCGGAGAAGTTGACCGGTGAGCCGTGCGTGAGATGGCCGCCGTGGCTCAGGTCGAGGCCGAGGACGGTGTCGCCCGGCTTGAGGAAGGCGAGGTACACCGCGGCGTTCGCCTGCGCCCCCGAGTGCGGCTGGACGTTGGCGTGCTCCGCGCCGAAGAGGCGCTTGGCGCGGTCGATCGCCAGCTGCTCGACGCGGTCAACCACCTCGCAGCCGCCGTAGTAGCGCTTGCCGGGCAGCCCCTCGGCGTACTTGTTGGTGAGGGGCGAGCCCATCGCCTCCATGACGGCGGGTGAGACGAAGTTCTCGCTCGCGATGAGCTCGAGGCCGTCGTTCTGCCGCGCCGTCTCGTGGCGCACGAGGTCCGCGATCTCGGGATCGGCCGCCGCCAGCGCCGCACCGGGCGGCAGGCGGTCCCACTGGTGCCAGTTCGTCACTTGGTCCCCTCCGGGTGATCGATCTTATCCACGCGCCGTTCGTGGCGGCCCCCCTCGAACGGGGTCGCCAGCCAGGTCTTCAGGATCGCCAGCGCCTCCGCCTCGGTCACGAAGCGCGCCGGCAGCACGAGGACGTTGCTGTCATTGTGCTCGCGGGCGAGCTTGGCCACCTCGGGCGTCCACGCCACGCCGGCCCGGACGTTCGGGTAGCGGTTGGCGACGTACGACATCCCGAGCCCGGTACCGCAGAGCAGCACGCCGCGCCGCACCTTGCCCTCGCTCACTTCCCGCGCGAGCGGGTGCGCGTAGTCGGGGTAGTCGGTGCTCGCCTCGCTCGACGTGCCGAGATTCTCGACGTCGTAGCCCATCTCCGCGAGGGCGCGCGCCAGCTTCTCCTTGAGGGCGAAGCCGGCGTGGTCGCTGGCGATGGGAATCGTCTCGGTGCCCATGGCCCCTCCGTCAGGACTTGCGCGGCATCTGCGGCCACGTGCGCACCATCGCGCGCACGCTCTGGATGCGGCGCTCGGCGAGCCGGTCCGCAGCGAGGTAGGCCGGAATCCGCTGGTCGCGCGCGATCTCGAAGACGTCGAGCACGGTGTCGTAGATCTCGTCGGCCTTGCGGAGCGCGCGGGCGCTCGACCAGCCGGTGAGCTCGCTGTACACGTTGATGACGCCGCCGGCGTTGACGACGTAGTCCGGGGCGTACACGATGCCGCGGGCCTCGATCTCCTCGCCGTGCCGGGGCTCGAGCAGCTGGTTGTTCGCGGCGCCGGCGATCACGGCGACCTTGAACTGCGGGATCGTTCGGTCGTTGATCACCGCCCCCAGCGCGCACGGAGCGAAGACGTCGGCCTCGACGCCGTAGATGTCGTCGGGCGCGACCGCGGCCGCCTGGAAGTCGGCCACCGCCTTCGCGACCCGCCCGGCGTCGATGTCGGTGACCGTGATCCGGGCCCCGGCATCCACGAGGTGACGGCACAGGGTGAAGCCGACGCTGCCGAGCCCCTGCACGGTCACGTGCCGGCCGGCGAGGTCGTCGCTCCCCCAGCGGACCTTGGCGGTGGCCTGGATCGCCCGGAAGACGCCGCGCGCCGTCACCGGCGAGGGATCGCCCGAGCGCTGCTGCAGCCCGGCGACCCACTGCGTCTCCATGTGCACGAAGTCCATGTCCATCGGGTTCGTGCCGACGTCCTCGGCGGTGATGTAGCGTCCCCCGAGGGAGTCCACGAAGCGGCCGTGCGCCCGGAAGAGGTACTCGCGTCGCGTGGTCTTGTTGTCGCCGATGATGACCGACTTGCCGCCGCCGAGGTTGAGCCCCGCGACGGCGTTCTTGTAGGTCATCCCGCGGGCGAGGCGAAGGGCGTCGGTGAGCGCCTCCTCGTCGGTGGCGTAGTGCCAGAACCGGGTCCCGCCCAGTGCCGGGCCGAGGGTGGTGTCGTGGATCGCGATGATGCCGCGATAGCCGGTGGCCTTGTCGTGGGAGAAGACCACCTGTTCGTGGCCCAGCTCGGCGATTTGACGGAACATGCTCGTCGGGAAGAGGGTCAGCGGCCCGCGCCGTGTCGCGCGGCGCGCGGGGCGCGGGGCGGGCCGTCAGTCGGCATACAGCTCGCGCGCGATGACGACGCGCTGGACTTCGGACGTGCCTTCGTAGATCTCCGTGACCTTCGCGTCACGGAAGTACCGCTCGACGGGGTACTCCTTCACGTACCCGTACCCGCCGAAGACCTGCACCGCCTGCGTCGTCACCCACATCGCCGTCTCCGACGCCAGCAGCTTGCACATCGAGCCGAACCGCGTGATCGGCTCGCCGCGGTCCTTGGCGGCGGCCGTGGCGTGCAGCAGCGCGCGCGCCGAGGCGATGCGCGCCGCCATGTCGGCCAGCTTGAACTGCAGCGCCTGGAAGTCCCGGATCGGCTGGCCGAACTGCCGCCGCTCGGCGGCATAGGCGACGGCGGCCTCGAAGGCGGCACGCGCAATGCCGATCGCCTGCGCGGCGATGCCGAGGCGGCCGTGGTCGAGCGACTGCATCGCGTAGATGAAGCCCTGCCCCTCCTGCCCGAGCAGCCGGTCGCCGGGCACGCGGCAGTCGTCGAGGACGATCTGCACCGTCGGGCTGGCGCGCAGGCCGAGCTTGTCCTCCTTCTTGCCGACGCCGAAACCCGGGAGATCCGGGGTCAGGATGAACGTCGAGATCCCCTTCGCGCCCCGGCGGGCCTCCGGGGTGTCGGTGCGCGCCATGCAGAGCAGCACGCCGGCGTGCGTGCCCTGGGTCACCCACGCCTTGGTGCCGGTCAGGCGCCAGCCGTCGCCGTCGCGGACCGCCTGCGTGCGGAGCGACGCGGCGTCCGATCCGCTGTCGGGCTCGCTGAGGCAGAAGGCCCCGAGCAGTTCGCCCCGCGCCATCGGCGCGAGGAACCGGCGCTGCTGCTCGGGGGTGCCCCAGCGCAGCAGCATCTGCGTCGGCAGCGAGTTGTGCACGCTCATCATGACCGCCGCCGAGGCGTCGGCGACGGCGATCTCCTCGAGCGCCAACAGGTAGGTGAGCGTGTCGAGTCCGAGGCCGTCGTGGGCCTCGGGCAGCAGCATGCCGAGAAATCCCAGGCCGCCGAGCTTGGCCACGAGCGACGGCTCGAAGTGCGCCCGGGCGTCCCAGTCGGCGGCGTGCGGCGCGAGCTCGGTCGCGGCGAACGCGCGCGCGGTCCCGACGATCGCGCGCTGTTCGTCGGTGAGCGGCGTGAGGGAGGTCTCGACCGGCACCTAGGCCTCGTACGCGTAGAAGCCGCGCCCGGTCTTCCGGCCAAGCCAGCCGGCGGCGACGTACTTCCTGAGCAGCGGGCACGGCCGGTACTTGGGGTCGCCCAGCCCCTGCTGCAGCACCTCGAGGATGCTCACGCACGTGTCGAGCCCGATCAGGTCGGCCAGCGCGAGCGGCCCCAAGGGGTGGTTCATGCCGAGCTTCATCACCGTGTCAATCGCCTCCGGTGTGCCGACGCCCTCCATCAGGCAGTACACCGCCTCGTTGATCATCGGCATCAGGACGCGGTTCGACACGAAGCCGGGAAAGTCGTTGACCTCCACCGGCACCTTGCCGAGCGCCTTCGCGGTCGCCATCACGGCGGCCGTCGTGGCGTCGCTCGTCGCGAGGCCGCGGATGACCTCCACCAGCTGCATCACCGGCACCGGGTTCATGAAGTGCATCCCGATGACCTGCGCGGGGCGCGTCGTGCGCGAGGCGATCTCGGTGATCGAGATCGAGCTGGTGTTCGACGCGAGGATCGCCCCGGCGGAAGCGACGGCATCGAGGTCGGCGAAGATCTTGAACTTGAGCGCGGTGTTCTCGGTCGCGGCCTCGACGACCAGCGTCGAGCCGCCGACGGCGGCGAGATCGGTGCTCGTCGCGAGCCGGCCGAGCGCGGCGTCGCGGGCCGCGGCGTCGAGCGCGCCCTTCTTCACCTGCCGATCGAGGTTCTTCTCGATCGTCGCCCGTCCGCGCGCGAGCGCGTCCGGCGAGACGTCGATCATGGTGACGGGATGGCCGCCCACGGCGAAGACGTGCGCGATGCCGTTGCCCATCTGGCCGGCGCCGATGACGGAGATCGGAGTGCTCATGGCATGACCGGCGCGCCGTGGCGCGCAAAGGAGTGTCCGGGATCGGGGCGCCGCCGGGCCACCGCCCAGCAGGCCGCCGCGAGGGCGGCGGTCACCACGAGGGAGCCCTCGGGCCCCCACGCGCCGCCGGTGAGCCACGACGGCCCCTGCGGCACGAGCCGCCAGCCGGGCGTGGCGAAGGCGAGTCCGCTGACCGGCGCGTGTGCGACCACGACCAGCAGGAGGTTCCACGCCAGGTGCGCCGCCACTGCCGCCGCGAGACTTCCGGTGCGCCAGCGCACGAGCGCGAGCAGTACGCCGGCGAGCGCGACGTTCGCGAGCGCAGCGGCGGACGCCCCGGGATTCGCGGCGTGAAGGGCGGCGAAGGCGAGTGCGGTCGCCCCCGTGGCGATCGCGGGACCGCGCCACTCGGCGAGCACGGTGAAGGCGTAACCACGGGCGAGGAGTTCCTCGGCTGCCGCGGCCGGCACGAGCACGCCGAGCGCCCGCCACGTGGCGCCCCAGGCGTCGGTGAAGGGGGCGGGCTCCATCCGGTAGGCGCCGATCGCGAGCAGCGCCGCCAGCGCGAGCAGCATCGGCACTCCGCCGGCGAGCCCCCCGTCGCGCAGCGCGGCGAGGCGCCACGCAGGTGCCGCGCCGACGATCCGCTCCGAGGGCAGCACCCGCGCCGGCTCGGCCACGCGGATCGCGAGCAGCGAGCCGCCGAGCGCCCCCGCCACCTGCAGCCAAGGGCCGAGCAGGGGGCGAACACCCATGTGCTCGAGCGCGAAGGCGACCACCGGATACGCGATCGCCTCGGCCGCCAGCGACGCCACCACCACGGCGACCGCGAACGCGCCGAGGCGCGCCACCGGGTGCCACGGCGCGCGATCCGTCGGCAGCAGCGACCGGCCCGCCGGGGCCGTCATCCGCAACGCGCCGGCGTCGTGCGCCACCGGATCAGCCGACGCGCTCGACCGAGAGGGCGACGGCATCTCCGCCGCCCAGGCACAGCGTGGCGGCCCCGAGGGCGGCGCCACGGTCGGCCATGGCGTGCAGCAGCGTCACCAGCACGCGCGCACCGCTCGCCCCGATCGGGTGCCCGAGCGCGATCGCGCCGCCGTGCACGTTGACGCGGTCCCAGTCCCAGCCGAGCGCGTCGCCGTCAGCGAGCGCCTGCGCGGCGAAGGCCTCGTTGGCCTCGAGGAGTCCGTAGTCGCCGATGGTCGTGCCATCCTTGCGCATGAGCGTCTGCATCGCGCCGACAGGGGCGAAGAAGAGGTCGCGCGGGTCGGTGGCGCCGGTGGCGTAGGCGCGGATGCGCCCGAGGATCGTGAGTCCGTGCGCCCGCGCGAACGACTCGCTCGTCACGACGAGGGCCGCGCCGCCGTCGTTGAGCGTGGACGCATTGCCGGCGGTCACCGAACGGGGATGGTCGCCGTCGCCGGGAAAGGCGGGCTTGAGGGCGGCCAGCGTCTCGGCGGTCGTGTCGGCGCGCGGGCCTTCGTCGGTGCCGACGACCGACGGCCCCTTGCGACCGGCAAGCTCCACCGGCGCGATCTCGGCGGCGAACTTCCCGGCCTGCTGCGCGGCGACGGCCTTGCGGTGCGAATCGGCGCCGAAGCGGTCCTGACGCTCGCGGGTGACGCCGCCCTTGTGCGCGGTGTACTCGGCGTGGCTCCCCATGTGGACGCCGCACGTGGCGCACCACAGGCCATCCTTGATCATGCCGTCCACCATCGTCTGGTCGCCGATCTTCACGCCGCCGCGCATGCCGTACACGTAGTGCGGCGCGTTGGACATGCTCTCCTGCCCGCCCGCGACGATCACCTGCGCATCGCCGGCCTTGATCGCCTGCGCCGCGAGCATCACCGCCTGGAGACCGGACCCGCAGACCTTGTTGACGGTGAGGGCCGTGACGCCCGACGGGAGTCCCGCCTTGAGGCCGGCCTGTCGCGCCGGCGCCTGGCCGGTGCCACCCTGCAGCACCTGGCCCATGATGAGTTCCTGCACTTCGCCGGCAGGGACCCGCGAGCGCGCGAGCGCGGCGGCGATGGCCCGGGCGCCGAGTTCGGGCGCCGAGAGGCCGGCGAGAGCGCCGAGATACTTGCCGATCGGGGTGCGCGCGGCACCGACGATGACGGGGGTACGCGAAAGGTCGGACACGGGGGGACCCGGTGGTTGCGTCTGAGCGGCGTTCCGGACAGCCCTTAATGCTATCCGAGCGTCAGGAGCCAAACAATCGGCCGGACAGCAGGACCACCGGAAGACCGCAGGGCCGGCGGAGCGGGAAGACCGGAGTTGACGACGGATTCGCCGACGCCTTGCTCCCCTCGACAGCGGCCCGTCGCGAGCGACGGCCCCGCGTCAGTCCCGGACGAGCGGCTCGAGCGCCCGCGTGTCGCGTTCGCGGCTCAGCCGCGCCACGAATTCCGCGACGGGCAGCACCACCTGCTTGCTCCCCGCCCCGCGCACGCGGACGGCGACGGTGCCCGCCTCCGCCTCGCGCTTGCCGACGACGGCCATGTACGGGACCTTCATCGTCTCGGCCTCGCGGATGCGGTAGTTGAGCGACTCGCGCACCTCGAGGTGCGCCCGCAGCCCCGCCGCCACCAGCGCGTCGGTGACCGCGCGGGCCGCGGGCTCGAGGTCGTCGGTGAGCGGCAGCACGCGCACCTGCTCGGGCGCGAGCCACAGCGGGAACGCCCCCGCGAAGTGCTCGATGAGGATGCCGATGAAGCGCTCGAACGACCCGCTCACCGCGCGGTGGATCACCACCGGGCGCTTGAGCGTGTTGTCGTCGGCGGTGTACTGCAGGTCGAAGCGCTCCGGCGCGGCGTAGTCGAGCTGGATCGTCCCCAGCTGCCACGCGCGGCCGATCGAGTCGGTGACGTCGAAGTCGATCTTGGGCCCGTAGAACGCGCCGTCGCCCGGCTTGAGCTCGTAGGCCATGCCGGTCGCCTCGAGCGCGGCCTTGAGCGCCGCTTCGGCGCGGTCCCACATCGCGTCGTCGCCGACGCGCGTCTCGGGGCGCGTCGCGAACTTGAGCCGCGCCTCGAGGCCGAAGGTGCGGTAGTGGCCGAGGATGAAGTCCATGAGGAACTTCACCTCGTCGGCGATCTGGTCCTCGCGCAGGAAGACGTGGCAGTCGTCCTGGGCGAACTGGCGCACGCGCGTGAGTCCGGAGAGGGCGCCGGCGACCTCGTTGCGGTGGAGCACGTCGAAGGTCACGTACCGCAGCGGCAGCTCGCGGTAGGAATGCTTCTTCGTCAGGTAGAGCAGGTAGTGCGAGGGGCAGTTCATCGGCTTGAGCGACGTGTCGGGCTCCCCCGTCTCGTCGTTGTGCACGAGGAACATGTTCTCGCGGTACTTGCCCCAGTGCCCGGACTGCTCCCAGAGCGCCTTGTTGTAGAGCAGGGGCGTCTTGATCTCCTTGAAGCGCTCCCGCTGCCGGTCGCGCACGAACTCGACGAGGGTGTTGTAGAGGATCGTCCCCCGCTCGGTCCAGAACGGCGCCCCCGGCGCGGTGGGATGCAGCACGAAGAGGTCGAGCGCCTTGCCGACGACGCGATGGTCGCGGCGCCTGGCCTCCTCGAGCCGGTGCAGGTGCGCGTCGAGGTCCTCTTTGCGGAAGAAGGCGGTGCCGTAGATGCGCTGCAGCATCTGCCGCCGCTCGTCGCCTCGCCAGTAGGCGCCGGCCGTCGAGAGCAGCTTGACGTGGCGGATCCACGACGTGTCGGGGACGTGCGGGCCGCGGCAGAGGTCCACGAACGGCCCATCGGTGTAGGTCGAGATGATCTCGTCGGGACCGAGGTCGCCGATGCGCTCGAGCTTGAGCGGGTCGTCCGCGAAGGTCGCGAGCGCCGCCTCGCGCGAGACCTCCGCCCGGTCGAACGGGAACGCCGCCTGCGCCACCAGCGCCATCTCGGCCTCGAACGCGGCGAGGTCGTCGGGGGTGAACGGCGTCGCGACCTCGAAGTCGTAGTAGAAGCCGTCGTCGATCGCCGGCCCGAAACCGATGTGCGCCTCCGGCCGCAGCCGCCGGACGGCCGTGGCCAGCACGTGCGCCGCCGAGTGCCGCAGCACGGCGAGCGCGCGCGGGTCCTTGTCGGTCAGCACGGTGAAGGCCCCACCGCGGCGCAGCGGCGTGCCGAGGTCCTGCACCTCGCCGTCCACCGCGACGGCCACCGCCGCCTTGAGCAGGCGCGGTCCGATGGACGCGACGACGTCGCGCGGCAGGGTGCCGGGGGGCACGGTGCGTTCGGCGCCGTCGGGGAGGCGCAGGACCAGCATGGACGAGTCGGACACGACCGGAGGGGCTAGCGAAGGGTGCCCAGAAGCGGCGTGACGACGCCGCCGTAGCGGAGCGAGAGGACCGCGCCGATCGCCACGACCGCGAACAGCGCGACCGCGAAGGCGGCGCGACCGGCGGCGCGACCGGCGGCGCGACCGGCGGCGCGACCGGCGGCGCCCGCAGGACGGTCGGGGGGGGTGTCTGGCATCGGCGCGTCGTGGGAAGGGGGCGTCGCCGCGGTCGGTGGAACCCGGGCGATCCATGGGGTAACCTAATGCTTCACCCAGCACACCTCCACGGACGTTCCGCATGCCCCGCCTCGCCCCGCGCCCCCGATCCGACTCGAACGGTCTCTACGTGCTGGTGGCCGCGCTGGGCGGGCTGGCGGCGGGCTACATGCTCGCCACGCGCACGGGTGGCCTCGCCGGCCTCAAGCGCCGGTGGCACGCGCTCGTCGCGGACGATGACGCTCGGCCCGAGCCCGCACACGGGGCACACGAGCCCGACGACGACGAGTGGTGGGACGAGGACACCCCGTGGGCCGAGCTCGAGGACCGCGTCCTCGAGGCCTTCCGGCACGACCCGGTGCTCGCGCACCGGGCGGTGGACATCACGGCGACGGGCCCCGGGGCGATCGAGCTGAACGGATGGGTGCGCCGCGAGGCCGAGGCGGAGCACGCGGTGACGATCGCACGGGGGACGCCGGGCGTCGAGCACGTCGCGAACCGGGTGAGGATCAAGGCGGGCCGATAAGCGCCGCGGGCAGTATCTTTCGCGGCTGCCACCCGCTGGACGTCCGGCGACGCGGTCCCCGTGACGCGCCGCCGGTCCGCGCCCACTGCCTTCCGCCATGTCCCACGACCTCCCCCCGACCTACGACCACTCCGCCGTCGAGCGCCCGCAGTACGCCGCGTGGGAGGGCGCCGGGGTGTTCACCGCCGATGCCGCGGCGTCGGCGCGCTCAGGCGGTGCGCAGGACCCCTTCACGGTGCTGATGCCGCCGCCCAACGTGACGGCGATCCTGCACGTCGGCCACGGCCTGAACAGCACCGTGCAGGACGTGCTCGTGCGGTGGCGCCGGATGGCCGGCGACGCGACCCTCTGGGTGCCCGGCACGGACCACGCCGGCATCGCGACGCAGAACGTCGTCGAGAAGCAGCTGGCCCGGGAGAACCTCACGCGGTTCGACCTCGGTCGCGAGGCGTTCGTGCGCCGCACCGAGCAGTTCGTCGCCGAGACGGGGGGGAAGATCCTCGAGCAGTTGCGCGGCATCGGCGCCTCCGCCGACTGGACGCGCACGGCCTACACGCTGTCGCCCGAGCTGTCGCGTGCCGTGCGCGAGGCGTTCGTGACGCTGTGGGAGCGCGGGCTCGTGTACAAGGGCCACCGGGTCATCCACTGGTGTCCGCGGTGCCTCACCTCGCTCTCCGACGAGGAGGCCGAGTTCACCGAGACCAACGGCCGGCTGTTCCACCTGCGCTACCCGCTCGTGGACGACCCCACCCGCCACCTCGTGCTCGCGACCACGCGGCCCGAGACGATGCTCGGTGACGTGGCCGTGGCGGTGCACCCGGACGACGAACGATACGCCGACCTGGTCGGCCGTCGCGTGCGCCTGCCGTTGGTGGGGCTCGAGATCCCCGTCGTCGCCGACGCCTTCGTGGACCGCGAGTTCGGCACCGGGGTGGTGAAGATCACACCCGCGCACGACGCGAACGACTTCGAGGCCGGCAAGCGCGCCGGCCTGCCGATGCCGGTGGTGATCGACGCCGAGGGCCGCATGCGCGCCCCCGCCCCCGCCGATGCCGCGCGCATCCCCGAGGCCCTCCGGGGGCTCGACCGCTTCGAGGCGCGCAAGGCGATCGTCGCGCTGCTCGAGGCCGCGGGTGCCGTCGAGCGCGTGGACCAGCACCGCCACAGCGTGCGGCACTGCTATCGGTGCGACACGGTCGTCGAGCCGCGCCTTTCCGACCAGTGGTTCGTGCGGATGCAGCCCCTGGCCGAGCCGGCGCTCGCGGCCGTGCGCGACGGCCGCATCCGGCTGCTCCCCGAGCGGTGGGAGGGGGTGTACGAGCACTGGATGACCAACATCCGCGACTGGAACATCTCGCGGCAGCTCTGGTGGGGCCACCGCATCCCGGTCTTCTACTGCGACGCGTGCGGCTGGTCCGCCGCGACGCGCGAGGATCCCGCGCGGTGCCCCACCTGCGCCGCGACCACCGTGCGGCAGGACGAGGACGTGCTCGACACGTGGTTCTCGTCGTGGCTCTGGCCGGTCTCGACGCTCGGCTGGCCCGAGCAGGACACCGCCGACCAGCGCGCGTTCTATCCCACCGACGTGCTCGTGACGGCCCCGGAAATCCTGTTCTTCTGGGTCGCGCGCATGATCATGGCCGGGATGTGCTTCGACGGCCGCCCGCCGTTCCACACGGTGCTCCTGCACGGGACGGCGCGCGACCTGCAGGGACGCAAGATGTCGAAGTCGCTCGGCAACGGGATCGACCCGCTCGAAGTGGCCGAGACCTACGGCGCCGACGCGCTGCGCTGGACGATCGTGGCCGGCATGGGGCTCGGCGTGGACCTCCGCTTCGACCCCACCGACCTCGAGGCGACGTTCGCCCCGGGGCGCAATTTCGCCACCAAGCTCTGGAACATCGGCCGCTTCCTGCTCTCGCAGGTCGGGAGCGACGCCGTCCCGCCGCTCGAGGCAGTGCCGGCCGAGCACCTGCAGCCGGCGGACGCGTGGATCCTCGCGCGGCTCGACGCCGCGGTCGCGGCCGCCGACGCCGCGCTGGGACCGGCACGGCCGGCCGGCGGCCGGTGGACGCCCGAGACCCGGCTGCAGGGCATGCGCCTCGACGAGTACGCCGAGGTCGCGCGCCGCTTCGTGTGGAACGACCTCGCCGACTGGTACCTCGAGTCGGTCAAGGGGCGGATCGCCGCGCCCGGCCCCGACCGCGAGGCAGCGCGCGCGGTGCTCACCCACGCGTTCGACGCGGCGCTGCGCCTGCTGCATCCGATCATGCCGTTCATCACGGAGGCGCTCTGGCAGCGGCTGCCCGGCCACGTCGAGGGAACATGGCTGGCGTGCGCGGCCTGGCCGGTCGCGCGCGCGGCGAACATCATCGCGCCGCTCGCCACGCGCGCCGCCGCCTTCGAGGGGGCGCGCGCCGCCGTGACCGCCGCGCGCGAGGTGCGCGCCGAGTACCAGATCCCCCCGGGGGCCGTGGTCCGCTCGGTCATCACCGCGTCCGCGGCGCTGCGAGCGGGCTTCGACGACCAGCGCGAGATGATCGCCCGGCTCGCCCGGCTCGACCTCGCGATCGCCGAGGCCAAGCCCGACGAACTCGCCGCCCCCGCCCTGCTGCCGGGTGGCGCCGAGCTGCACCTGCTGCTCGGCGGGACGATCGACGTCGCGCGGGAACGTGCGCGCTTCGCGGAGGAGCTGGGGCAGCTCGAACAGCAGCTCGCCGGGCTCGCCGCACGACTCGCCAACGAGAAGTTCCTGGCCAAGGCGAAACCGGAGGTCGTCGCCGGCGAGCGGGCGAAGCAGGCCGAGTACGTGGCGCGCGCCGAGGCGCTGCGCCGCAAGGTCGTCGCGCTCGGCGGGTGAGCCCCCTGCCCCGGTTCGCGGCGCGGCGGTGGACGGTCGTGGCGGCGCTCGCCGCCGCGACGGTCGGCTGCGCCCAGCCGATGCCGCCGCCCGGCGGACCGCCGGACGCGAAGATGCCCACGCTGGTGAAGGTGGAGCCCGAGAGCGGCGCGGTGAACGCGCGGCCGCGCGCGGTCGTGCTGACCTTCGACGAAGTGATCGCCGAGCGGGGCGGCGGGAGCGGCGGGAGCGGCGGCATGGGCTCGCTGATCGTGCTCTCGCCCGTCAGCGGCGAGACGACCGTCGCCTGGAGCCGCGACCAGCTCTACGTGCGCCCCACCAAGGGCTTCCGCCCCAACGCGGTGTACACGGTGACCCTGCTGCCCGGCGTCGCCGACCTGCGGAGCAACGTGACGAAGACCTCGCGCACGATCGTCTTCGCCACCGGGCCCGAGATCCCCGCCACCCGCATCGCGGGCCGCGCCTTCGACTGGGCCAAGGGGACGCCGGTCACCAAGGGCTACGTCGAGGCGATCCGGCGTGCCGACTCGACGGTGTACATCGCGGTCACTGATTCCGCCGGGGGGTTCGAGCTGCGCCACCTGCCGCCCGGCGATTATCTGCTCAAGGGCGTGGTGGACAACAACGGCAACCGCCGACTCGAGCCGCGCGAACCGTGGGACCAGCAGCCGGTCGTGCTCGCCGACACGCTGCGGACCGAGCTGCTCGCCTTCGTGCACGACACGGTCGGGCCGCGGTTGCAGGCGCTGGCGGTGCAGGACTCGGTGACGATCAAGCTCACGTTCGACCAGCCGCTGCTGCCGGACCTCGTGCTGGCCCCGTCGCTGTTCCGCCTGACCACCACCGACTCGCAGCCGGTGCCGATCACCACCGTGCTCACGACGGCGCAGGCGGATTCGCTTGCGCGCGCCGAGGCGGCGCGCAAGGCGGACAGCGTGGCGAAGGCCGACAGCGTGGCGAAGGCGGACAGCGCCGCAAAGGCCGGCGGCGCGCCCACGGACTCCGGCGCGCCCAAGGCCGCCGGCGCGCCCAGGGCCGACAGCACACCCAAGGCCGGCGGCGCCGCACGCCCCGCCGCCGATTCCGCCAAGGTGGCCCCCCCGAAGCCGAGCCGCCCCCCCCCGATCAGCGAGGTCGTGCTGCGCCTCGGGACGCCGCTGACGCCGGCGACCCGCTACGCGCTCACGTCGGTGCGCGTCGCCGGGCTGCTCGGCGCCTTCCGGGAGAGCCAGCGGGCGTTCATCACCGCCGCCAAGCGGGACACCACCGCCGCCGATTCCACCACGCGCCGGACGCCGGTGCGGCGACGGCCCCCGGCCTGACGATGCGCGCCGGCGCCTTCCTCGACCGTGACGGCACGATCAACGTGGACACGCACCACGTGTCGCGAGTCGAGGACGTGCACCTGATCGCGGGGGCCGCGGCGGCGATCGCGGCGCTCAACGCGGCCGGCGTGCCGGTGGTGATCGTGACGAACCAAGGTGGGATCGCCCGGGGCTACTTCACCGAGGACGACTACGCCCGCGTCCGCGACCGGGTGCTGCAGCTGCTCGCCGCCGAAGGGGCGCGCGTGGACGCGGTGTACCACTGCCCGCACTACCCGAGCGTCACCGGCCCGTGCGACTGCCGCAAGCCCGGACTCCGCAACTACGAGCGCGGCGCGGCGGCGCTCGGGCTCGACCTCGCGCAGTCGCTGTTCGTGGGCGACCGCATCACCGATGTGCTGCCGGCGGCCGCGGTGGGGGGCACGGGCGTGCTCGTCCCGTCCGCCCACACGGCGACCGAGGACGTCGCGCGCGCGGGGCGCGAGCACCTCGTGGCCCCGACGCTCGGCGACGCCGTGCGGGGGTTCCTCTCGGGCCGCCGCGACCCGGGCGGGATTCATCCGATGGCCCCGACCCGACGTCACCCGTGACGCCGACCCGCATCGGCGTGCTGGCCTCGGGGGGCGGCTCGAATCTCGGGGCGCTGCTCGCGCACCTCGAGGCCGTCGGTGGCGCGCAGGTCGCCTGCGTGCTCTCGAACCGCGCGGACGCCGGCGCGCTCGACCGCGCGCGGGCGCGGGGCATTCCGGCCGCGGTCATCACCGAGCCCGGGGACGGCGACGCCCTCGTTGCCCAGCTCGCGGCGCATCAGGTCGGCACCGTCGCGCTGGCCGGCTACCTCCGCATGGTGCCGGCGCTGGTGACGCGACGCTTCGCCGGTCGGATCCTCAACGTGCATCCCGCGCTGCTGCCGGCCTTCGGCGGGCATGGGATGTACGGTCGGCACGTGCACGCCGCCGTGCTCGCCTCCGGCGCGACAGTGAGCGGCGCCACCGTCCACCTCGTGGACGAGGCGTACGACCGCGGCCCGATCGTGGCGCAGTGGCCGGTGCCGGTTGCGCCGGACGATACTCCCGACACGCTCGCGGCCCGCGTGCTGCGTGCGGAGCACGCATTGTTCCCGCCGGTGCTGCACGCGGTGGCGACCGGCCGGCTTGCCCTCGGGGCCGACGGCGTCGTCGGTGGCCGCCTGCCGCTGCCCGACGCCTCGGCCTTCATCCTCGGCACCTCCGCCGATCTGCCGGGCGCCGTCCGCGCCCGCTTCCCGTAAGCTCGCCTCCCCATGCCGCGCGCCCTGCTGTCCGTCTCCGACAAGACCGGCCTCGCCGACTTCGCCACCGGGCTCGCCGCCCTCGGGTGGGACCTCCTTTCGACCGGTGGCACCGCGAAGATGCTCCGCGACGCGGGCCTGGCGGTGACCGACGTCGCCGAGGCGACGAAGTTCCCGGAAATGCTCGACGGGCGCGTGAAGACGCTGCACCCCGTCGTGCACGGCGGCCTGCTGGCGCGCCGCGACCTGCCCGACCACATGGCGGCGATCGCCGAGCACGGCATCGCGACGATCGATCTCGTGGTCGTGAACCTGTATCCGTTCCGCGAGACGGCGGCCAGGCCGGGCGTCGCCTTCGACGAGGTGGTGGAGCACATCGACATCGGCGGGCCGTCCATGGTGCGGTCGGCGGCGAAGAACCACGCGTCGGTCTATGTGGTCGTGGACCCGGCCGACTATCCCGCGGTGCTCGCCGCCCTTGGCGGCGGCGCGGCGGACGAGGCGGCGACCTTCCGGCGTCGGCTGGCGGAGAAGGCCTACGCGCACACCGCCTCCTACGACGCGGCGATCGCGGGCTGGTTCGCCCGGCAGCGCGCCGAGCCCTTCCCCGACGACGTCTCGCTGCCGTTCGTCCGGCGGCAGGCGCTTCGGTACGGCGAGAACCCCGACCAGCGCGCGGCGTTCTACGTCGAGCGGCGGGGCGCGGGACTCGACGGGCTCGTGCAGCAGGGGGGCAAGGAGCTCTCGTTCAACAACCTGCTCGACCTCGAGGGAGCGCTGCTGGCGATCGATCCGTTCGCCGGCGAGCCGGCGTGCGCGATCATCAAGCACACCACGCCCTGCGGGTTGGCCATCGGTGCCACGGCGCTGGAGGCGTACCAGAAGGCGCTGGCCTGCGACCCCGTCTCGGCCTTCGGCAGCGTGATCGCCTTCTCGGTGCCGGTGGACGACGCCACGGCCGAGGCGGTCTCGGCGCTGTTCGTCGAGTGCATCACCGCCCCGGCGTTCAGCGCCGGCGCGGTGGAGATCCTGGGGAAGAAGAAGAACCTGCGCGTCCTCGCGGGCACGGCCCGCTGGCCGGCCGGGGCGATGGACCTGAAGCGGGTGCGCGGCGGAGTGCTGCTGCAGGAGCGCGTGCCGGTGGCGGTGGACCGTGACGCGTGGGTGGTGAAGACGCGCCGGCAGCCGACGGCGGCCGAATGGGTGGACCTGACCTTTGCGTGGCGGGCGGTGGCGAGCGTCAAGTCGAACGCGATCGTGCTCGCGCGTGGCGGGGCGACGATCGGGATCGGCGCCGGCCAGATGAGCCGCGTGGATGCCTCGTACCTGGCCGGTCACAAGGCGCAGCAGTCGGGGCACGCCACGGTGGGGGCGGTGCTCGGGTCGGACGCGTTCTTCCCGTTCCGCGACGGGGTGGAGCACGCCCAGCGGGCCGGCGTGACCGCCGTCATCCAGCCGGGCGGCTCGGTGCGCGACGACGAGGTCATCGCAGCCGCCGACGAGTTCGGGATGGCGATGGTGTTCACCGGGCAGCGGCTGTTCCGGCACTAGGGCGGGCCCGGTCGGCACCCGACGCCGGGCGGCGGGGTATCCCGGGCGCCGCTGGCCGCCTGCCGTGCCCCCGGTTGCCCCCCTCCCCCGTTTAGGTTTCCCGGCTATGGCCGACAACCAGCTGATCGACGAACGCCCGTCCTACCTCGCCGCCGGCGGGGCCGCCTTGGGCGTCTTCCTGCTCTATCTCCTGACGCTGTCGCCCTCGACGGCGATGTGGGACGCGTCCGAGTACATCGCGGCGGCGTACACGTTCGGTCTCCCGCATCCGCCGGGCAACCCGTTCTTCGTCATCATCGGGCGCTTCTTCGCGATCCTGCCGATCGGCGAGAACGTGGCGTGGAAGATCAACGTCCTCAACGCGATCGCGAGCGCGGCGTCGGCCGGCTTCTGGTTCCTGATCACCGAGCGGGTGCTCGTGAGCTGGCTGCCGACGCGCTGGATGCGCGTGCTGGCGGGGGCGCTCGCGGCGCTGATCGGCGCGACGGCCTTCACGGTGTGGAACCAGTCGGTCGTCAACGAGAAGGTCTATTGCATCTCCCTCGTCGGCCTCGCGATCTGCTGCTGGGCGACGGTCAAGTGGTGCGACAACCCCGAGGCGCCGGGGGCCAACAAGCTGCTGGTGCTCGTGGCCTACCTGATGGGCCTCGGTTACGCGAACCACATGGCGGGCTTCCTCGTCGGGCCGGCGCTCGCGGTCTCGGTGCTGGTGATCCGCCCGAAGACGATCCTCAACTGGAAGCTGCTCCTGGCCGGCGTCGGCGCGCTCATCCTCGGGCTGACGCCGTTCGCGACGCAGCCGATCCGGGCCGCGTTCAACCCGCCGATCAACGAGGGCCAGCCCACCGCGTGCCGTGAGGGGCTCAAGTTCGACTGCACCTTCTCGAAGGGGACCCTCGAGGCCTTCAAGTACAATTTCAACCGCGGCCAGTACGGCAAGCCGGAGCTGGGCGAGCGGCAGGCACCGTTCAGCGCCCAGCTCGGGATGTGGTGGCTGTACTTCAAGTGGCAGTGGATCCGCGACACGCACGGCGAGATGCCGGGCTGGCAGGCCGGCCTCGCGGCGGTCTTCTTCGTGCTCGGCCTGCTGGGCGGCTGGGTGCACTTCACGCGGGACCGACGAAGCTTCTGGTTCTTCGGGCCGCTGGTGTTCTCGCTGACGCTGCTGCTGATCTTCTACCTGAACTTCAAGTACGGCGCCTCGCAGGCGCCCGAGCTCGGCGAGAGCGTGGCGCGCGAAGTGCGCGACCGTGACTACTTCTACCTGTGGAGCTTCTCGGCGTGGAGCGTCTGGGCGGCGCTCGGGCTCGTGTTCGTGTGGGAGACCGTCGCGTCCCTCGTCGGGCGCGAGTCGGTGACGCTTGGCGGGCGCACCTTCGAGCTGCCGTCGCGACTGGGCTGGGTGGCGGGGAGCCCGGTGCTCATGATCGCGTTCATTCCGCTCGCGGCCAACTGGGGCCCCGCCTCGCGCGCCGGCCACACGGACACGCGCGACTTCGCGCACGACCTGCTCAACTCGGTCGAGCCCTACGGCGTGCTCGTGACCGTGGGCGACAACGACACCTTCCCCCTGTGGTACGCGCAGGAGGTCGAGGGAATCCGCCGGGACGTCATCGTCGCGAACACGTCGCTGCTCAACACCGACTGGTACACGCGCCAGCTCGTCATCCGGCCGACGTACGAGTACGACGCCGCCAAGGGCCCTGCGGTGTACCGCGGCAAGGTCTGGCCGAAGCCGACGAAGCCCGCCCTCAACATGACGATGGCCGGCGCCGACAGCATCCCGCTGTACTACGAGCTGCCGCAGCCCCAGGTCTTCCAGAAGGGGAACATCCGCGCCATCATCGACCCGCGCAGTCTCGGGAAGGGCTTCCTCGAGCGGGCCGACATCTTCGTGCTCCGCTACATCCAGGACGCCTTCCCCGAGCGGCCGATCTACTTCTCGCGCACCTCGGCGACCTATGGCGAGCAGCTCGGCCTCGGCGACTACCTCCTCACGCAGGGGCTCGCCCGCAAGCTGCTCCCAGGTAAGCCCACCACCGGGCGGGACACCGTCCTCGTGCAGGGGATGGGGTATGTGGACGTCCCCCGCACCAAGGCGCTGTGGGATTCGACCTTCCTCGGCCAGCAGGCGCTGATCCGCAAGGGCGACTGGGTGGACCGGCCGTCGGTCGGCATCCCGTACCTGTACGTGACGACTGGCCTCACGCTCGGCGACGCGCTCGCGTACCGCGGCGAGACGGCCGAGCGAGACAGGGTGCTCGACGTCACGCAGCAGGTGGCGAATGCCGTACGGTTGGGCAGGGTCGTCGAAGACCCGACGCCGCCCGTGCCGCTGGGCGACACCGCAGTGCGGACGCCCGTACCCAACGCCGCGCCGGCGCCGGCGAAGAAGGGGGCGCCCTGAGCTTGGGCCGGCGACTGCTGCTGCTCTCGGGGCTGGCGCTCTGCGCCGGCGCCGAGCCGGCGCACGCGCAGTTCTTCGGCGCGCCGCGCGAGCTGCCGAAGCCGTTCGCCAGGTACTCCGATGCGGCGCTCGCAGTCCGGGACTCCCTGGCGGCGCACCTGACGGGGCCCGGCGCTGCGCCCGCGGCATCGGGTGGCCCTCGCGCGGCGGCGACCGGCGAGGCCGTCGTCGCCCGTGCCCGCACCGAGCTCGGGACGCGCTACCGGCTCGGAGCCGCCGCGCCAGGCCGGGCGTTCGACTGTTCGGGCTTCGTCCGCTGGGTGCTCGCCGCGTTCGACGTCTCGCTGCCGCGGACATCCCGCGAGCAGGCACGGCTCGGGCAGGAGCTGCCGCGCGACACGGCGCACCTGCGTCCGGGCGACCTCCTGACGTTCGGGACGAAGGCGCGCATCTCGCACGTCGGCATCTACGTTGGCGAGGGGCGCTATATCCACGCGAGCTCGGTGCGTCGCGGCGTCACCGAGTCGTCGCTGACCGCGGACGAACGGCGCGGATGGTGGCGCGGGGCGCGCCGGGTGCTGCCGGCGGCCGCGGACGACGCACCGGTGGTGCCGGCCTCGGGACGCTGACGCCGGCATCGCCGGCGCGCGCGCCCTACGGGCGCCGCCGCCCCATCGGCGACGATCGCGAGCCGTGCCGCGCAAGTACCGCCTGCGCCTCACGCTGTGCCACCGAGGATTCGCGGACGACGAACAACCGACCCTTGGCCTCGCGGTAGGCGGTGGTGTGGTCCACGATCGGGGCGGGATAGTCCCGGCCGATCACGACGCCCGCCATCTGCTGCAGCATCGTCGGCATCTCATGCGGCCGGTGGATTGCCGGGGCCGGCACCTGCGCGAGCTCGGGCACCCACGTTCGGATGAACGCGCCGGCCGGATCGTGTTCCTCGCCCTGCTTGTACGGGTTGTAGATGCGCGCCGTGTTGATGCCGGTGGTTCCGGACTGCATCTGGAACTGCGAGTAATGGATACCCGGCTCGTAGTCGAGGAAGTGCGGGGCGAGCGCCACCGCCGTGGCCTGCCACGGCAGCCACAGGTGGTACGACGCGAACGACACGAGCATCGCCCGCATGCGGAAGTTGAGCCAGCCGTGGGCCTGCAGGGCACGCATGCAGGCATCCACGAACGGATAGCCGGTGGTGCCGGTGATCCACGCCCGGAGGCGTTCCGGATCGGGCTCGTCGGGCCGCAGGGCGTCGTAGGCCCGGGAGAAGTTCTCGTGCTCGATGCGCGGCTCGTCCTCGAGCTTCTGGATGAAGTGATCGCGCCACGCGAGCCGGGCGACGAACGAGGCGAGCGCGCCCCGCCAGCGCGGGTCCGTGCCGTCCTCGTGGAGCTCGGCCCCCCGGCGCCGTGCGGCCTGCCACGCCTGTCGGCCGGAGATCGTCCCGAAGGCGAGGTGCGGACTGAGCCGGGAGCAGGCGTCGAAGGCGGTCAGGGGCGATGACATCGCGCGGCGGTAGTCCACGCCGCGCTCGTGCAGGAACGACCGCAGGGTCTCGTGCGCCGCCCGCTCGCCGCCGCGGACATCGTGCACGCGGGACGCGCCGCGCGCGAGGCCGAGCGGCGCAGGGTCGGACGCCGGCAGCGGCCCGTCGGCCGGCCCCCCGTCCCCGGGTGTGGGGGCGTGCAGCCGCGCCGGCGGCACCCGCAACGGGGCCGCCATGCGCGCCTGCCATTGCGCGGCCCAGCCATCCCGAGACGCGAGCCGCCGCACGACGCCGTTGCTCGGTCGCTCGTGTACGGGAACCCCCCGCGCCTTCGCCCACGCGCGCACGCGGCGATCGCGCGCGTACGTGAGGGCGTTGCCCGTCTCCTCGTGCGCCCACAGCGCCGCGAAGGGTGACTCGGCCATCAGGAACTCGAGCACCTCGGGCATCCGCCCGTGGCGGATGATGAGCCGCCCCCCGCGCCGCGCCAGCCGGTTGCGCAGCTCCCCCAGCGCCTCGCCCACGAATCGCAGGTGCTGCGCGTCGAAGTCGGGCGCCAGCAGGATCTCGGGCTCGTACACGTACAGCGCGACGACCGGGCCGGCGCGCGCGGCGTCGCACAACGGCGCGTGGTCGTGCAGCCGAAGGTCGCGCTTGAGCCAGACGAGCTGGTACGCCATCGTCCGGAGCAACGTCCAGTGGAGCCGGGGTGGTTCCGTGGCGCTTCCCGCCGGTCGCGGGCGACCCCTAGCTTTGGGCGGTAGGGAGGGTTGGCAGAGCGGCTGAATGCTCCGGTCTTGAAAACCGGCGTGCCGGCAACGGCACCGTGGGTTCGAATCCCACACCCTCCGTTGGTCACCATGGACCGGCGGCACGGCTCACCTCCCGCGCACCGAGGGAGACAATCCGTGCCGCCGTTCGTTCAGCCGACTACGGCCACTTCGGCACCCGCCCCACCGTCCAAGGCGCCCCCGCCGCCTCCGCCGCCGTCTCGAGCGCCCGCAGGTCCTCCTCGACGAGCTGCTCGACCTTCAGGCGCACCGGCCCGAACGCCTCGGCCGCCCACCTGAGGTTCTGGCGCTGCGTCGCCGTCGGCGCCCCCGACCCGCTCCAGTGATATTGGATCACCTCGCTCAGGCGCGAGGTGATGCTCTCGGGCGTCGGCTCGTTGCGGCGCGCGATCGTCGCGTCGCCGGTCAGCGGGATGCGCAGGTCGGCGATCCGCTGCTCGAGCCCGCGGGCCGTCGCGGCGAGGTCGCGCGTGTCGCTTGGCGCCGCATCGAGCGCCCGCTTGAGCTGCGCGAGGCGCTGCGCGGCCTCGTTGAGCGCCGCCACCGTGCCGAGCACCGCGCGCTGGAGCCGCGACGTCTCGAGCCGGAACTGCATCGTCCCGGCATCGCGGGCCGTCGTGCCGGCCAGGGCCGCGGGCGGCTCGGCGACGAACGCCTGCGTGCCGATCTCGCGCACCGCGCCGTCGTGCCGCAGCGCCAGCGTCACCGTGTACGTACCGGGCGCCGCCACCGGGCCTTCCGGCCCGCCGTCGTCGTCGGCATCGGGGCGCCGGGGCCCGGGCAACTGCGGGGCCGCCCAGCGAAGGTCCCACGCCACGCGCGAGAAGCCCGCGCGCACGGGGCCGGTGAGGCGCCGCACGACGCGGCCGTCGGCGTCGGTGATGGTCAGCAGCGCCTCGGGGGCCTCCTCGCGCTCCTCGGCGCGCAGCGCATCGAAGCCCGGGAAGGGCACGTCCTTGCCCTCCTTGATGAGCCCCTTCTCGCGTTCCTGCCGGACAGCGCGCTTCGTCCTGAGCTCCCTGGCCAGCCAGTAGGTGAACACGGCCCCGTGCGGCGGGTTGGGCGCCACGTAGTGCCGCGCCCCGAAGAACCCGGGGCCCTTGCCACCGAGATACGGCTCCGCCGGCAGGAACATCGGTGTCGGCCGCACCGGCAGCAGCCGCGCCTCGGCCGCCGCCATCGCCTGCGCCTCGCGCGCGGCCGTGCGCAACGGCGTCAGGTCATCGAGTACGTAGAAACCGCGGCCGAAGGTCGCCGCGACGAGGTCGCCCTCGCGCTCCTGCACCACCAGATGCCGCACCTGGATCGCGGGAAGCCCGCCCTTGAGCGGGCGCCACGTCTTTCCGCCGTCGAGCGAGACGAACGCGCTGAACTCCGTGCCCACGTACAGCAGCCCGGGTACCGCCGGATCCTCGGCGATCGTGTACACCGATCCGCGCGCCGGCAGGCCGGCGGCGAGCGACGTCCACGTGCGCCCGCGATCCGTGCTCTTGAGCAGGTAGGGGGTGAAGTCGCCCGAGCGATGGTTGTTCGGGACGACGTACACGGTGTTGGCGTCGTGCGGCGACGCGAGCACCTGGATGACGTACGTCGTGTCCGGCACACCCGGCAGCGACGCGATGCGTCGCCACGACGTGCCACCGTCCTCGGAGACCTGCACGAGCCCGTCGTCGGTGCCGACGTACAGGAGCCCCTCGACCTTCGGCGACTCGCTGATGGTGATGAGCGAGCCGTAGAAGCTCGTCGAGCCGTTGCGCGCGATCGCGTCCACGCTCTGCTGGCGCCCCAGCAGCTTGAGCTGCGACCGGTCAATGCCGCGGCTGAGGTCGCCGGAGAGGCGCGTCCACGAGTCGCCGCGGTCGTTGGACCGCCACAGGTACTGCGAGCCGTAGTAGAGCCGCGTCGGGGCATGGGGCGAGATCAGCAGCGGCGAATCCCAGTAGTACCGGTTGGGCGCATCGCCCGGCCCGACCTGCGGCTGGATGCCGGTGTTCTCGCCCGTCCGGCGATCGTGGCGGACAAGCCCGCCGTTCTGCCACTCGCCATAGACCGTGTTGGGATCGGTGGGATCGACCTGCACCGAGAAGCCGTCGCCGAAGACGACCATCTCCCACTCATGGTTGCCGATGCCGTGCACGGTGTTGTTGCGCGAGGGCCCACCGACGGTGGCGTTGTCCTGCGTGCCCCCGTACACCCGGTAGAACGGCGTGGCATTGTCCACCGCGACCTTGTAGAACTGCGCCAGCGGCAGGTTCGGGAAGAAGTTCCACGTCGCGGCCCGGTCGAACGACTCGTACAGGCCGCCGTCGCAGCCGACGAGGTAGTGGTTGGGGTCGGTCGGGTCCACCCAGATCACGTGGTTGTCCACGTGCTTGTACTGCTCGCCGAGGCGGCGGAACGTCTTCCCGCCGTCGTCGGAGACCTGGTTGTAGGTGTCCACCAGATACACGCGATCCACCTGGTGCGGATCGGCGAAGATCTCGGCGTAGTAGAGCCCGCTCGTGGACGCGTCGCTCATCCGCGTCCAGCTCGCCCCGATGTCGCTCGAGCGGTACACGCCGCCGCGGCCGTTGGCGGCCTCGATCACCGCGTACATCACGTCGGGATCCTTCGGGCTGATGGCCAGCCCGATCCGGCCGAGTTCCTCCGTCGGCAGCCCGCCCGTGACCTTCGTCCACGTGGCCCCGCCGTCCGTGCTGCGGTGGATGGCGCTCTCGGGGCCGCCGCTCACCTGGCCCCAGACGCGGCGCTGCCGGACATGCGTCGCCGCGACGACGATGTCGGGGTTGCGCGGATCCACCTGCACGTCGTTGACGCCGACCCAGTCGCCGCCGCCGAGGACGCGCGTCCAGGCCTTGCCACCGTCGGTGGTCTTGTAGAGGCCGCGTTCACCACCGGCGCTCCACGCCGGTCCCTGCGCCGCCACCCACACCGTGTTCGGCTGGCGCGGATCCACGACGATGCGCCCGATGTGTTCCGAGGCCTTCAGGCCGACGTTCGTCCACGACTTGCCGCCGTCCTGCGACTTGTAAACGCCGTCACCATACGGCACCGAGCGCTGGTAGTTGTTCTCCCCGGTCCCCACCCAGACGACGTTGGGATTCGTCGGGTCCAGGACGACGGTGCCGATGGAGTACGACGCCTGCGCGTCGAAGACCGGGGTGAAGGTCGTGCCGGCGTTGGTGGTCTTCCACAGGCCGCCGCTCGCGGCGGCGACGTACCACGTGCGGGGCTGCCTCGGGTGGATGGCGAGGTCGCTGATGCGACCCGACATCATCGCGGGGCCGATGCCGCGCCAGCGAAGGCCGTCCACGGACGGGGTCGCTGCGCCGCTGTCCCCGGCGGTGCGGGCCGTGGGCCCGGGCCGTGGAGTCCCCGCCGGGCGCTGGGCCGGCGCGTCCACCGCGAAGGCAGCGAGGGCGGCACCCATGGCGAGGGCAGCGAGCACGTCGGCACGGGAGCCGACGGGGCGAGGAAGCGGGAGTCGAGTCATCGGTATTGCGGAGAGGTGGCGGTCGTTGAGCTCCCGTAAGGTGCGGGCGACGCATCGCAACGGCTACGGCCCCGCGGCCGGCCCCGCGGCCGGCCCCGCGGCCGGCCCCGCGGCCGGCCCCGTGACGTCCAGCGCTCCCTGCGTGACGTCAGCGCCTTAACGCCTGCCCCTCCGCACCGTCCACCGGGGCGAACCGAAGGACCGGGGAATGGCCTCGGTCCGCACAAGACCCCCGAATCGCGAGACGCGACTCATGCGCCAGACCTCCCGTTTCTTCGTCCTCGCCGCAGCGGCCGTGGGCCTCGCCGCCTGCGAGGACACCAACGCGCCCGCCTCCCTCGATCGCGACATCAACCTCGCGGTTGCCCAGGCCTCCGGGCAGACGGTCGCGAACGACCTCACGGCCGGGGAGAGCCTGCGCGCGGAGGCGACCGGCACCGGCAGCTTCCTCGGGCTGACGGACGGTGGCATGCACAACCAGCAGGGCCCGAACGGCACGCCGCGTGCGCCCAACGGCTGTGTCCTGAATCCCACGCTCATGCGATTCGACTGCGGCAGGTCGCGCCGCAGTCCGGCGAGCGGCCTTGGTGAGCGCGACTACACCCGCTCGGTGCAGTTCTTCGACGGTGCAGGGGCGGTCCAGGCCGGGTACGATTCGATCACGACAGCCCGCATCGTCTGGCTGGTCGCCGACACCGGCGGGTTCTCGCGTCGCCGTGGCACGGCGATGCTCGCCGACTCGAGCGCCCGGTCGAGCCGCCGCGAGCTGAGCAACCTCGCCGGGCACCCCGACACGCTGCACATCTGGAACGGTGAGGGGTCGTCCTTCCACCTCACGTCGCGCCCGACCGCGACGGGCATGGTGCAGACCGTCACGATGTTCGCGACCGACACCACGTCCAACCTGCGGTATCGGCTCCCCCGGTCGCAGCATCCGTACCCGGTGGCAGGGATCATCGTCCGCAACGTGGAGGTGTCGCGCGTCCGGACCTCCTCCGACAGCGTCAGTGTCAATCCCATCCGCAGCCGCCGCGTGATGATCGAGTTCAACGGCACGAGCACCGCCACGATGACGGTCAATGGCCAGGTCTTCGACCTCGACCTCGCAACCGGCGAAGTGACCCCGCGCTCGGCCTGATCGTCCCACGGCGGGACATGGAAGTTCCCCGGCGCGTCGCGGACCGTTCCCGCGGCGCGCCGTGGTCTTTCCGGCAGTAACGTTCGCGCATGGCCCTGCTGCCCTCGACCATGCGTGCGGCCGTCATCACGGCGCCCGGTGCCCCCGACGTTCTGCGCGTGCAGGATCGCCCGGTGCCCGAGCCCGGCCCCGGTGAGATCCTCGTCCGCGTCCGTGGCTCGGCGCTCAACCGGGCCGACGTGCTGCAGCGCATGGGGCGCTACCCCGCGCCGCCCGGGGTGCCGACCGATATCCCGGGCCTCGAGTTCGCGGGCGAAGTCGCGGCGTCCGGCCCCGGGGCGGAACGCTGGGCGGTCGGCACCCGCGTGACCGGGCTCGTCGGGGGCGGAGCGCACGCCGAATTCCTCGTGACGCACCAGGACGCCGTGGCGGTGATCCCCGAGGCCCTGTCGTGGGAGGTCGCCGGCGCCACCCCGGAGGCCTGCATCACCGCGTACGATGCCCTGCAGCAGGCCGGCGCCGCCCCCGGGGAGGTCGTGCTCGTGCATGCCGTCGGCAGCGGCGTCGGGCTGGCGGTCGTGCAGGTCGGCGCGGCGCTGGGATGCCGCACGTACGGGACGGCGCGGAGCCCCGCGAAGCTCGATGTCGCGCGCGCCCTCGGCATGACCGACGGCGTCGTGCACGGCGAGGCCGGCTGGGTGGTCGCCGCCGCACGCCGCTGGACGGACAAGCGCGGCGTGGACGTGTGCATTGACCTCGTCGGCGGCCCCTACGTGGCCGAGACCGTGCCGGCGATGGCACTGCACGGTCGGATTGTCGTTGTCGGGACGCTGGCCGGCCAGGAGACGAGTCTCGACCTGCGCTACCTGCTGGGCAAGCGCCTGACGATCCGCGGGACGGTGTTGCGCTCGCGCCCCCTCGCGGAGCGGGTGGCCGTCACCGAGGCCTACGCGCGCACCGTGCTGCCGTGGCTCGCGGCGGGGACGGTGCGGCTGCCGATCGACGCGACCTTCCCGCTGGCGCGCATCGCCGAGGCGCACGCGCTCATGGAGTCGAATGCGACGACGGGGAAGATCGCACTGTCGTTCGACTAGCGCCGCGGCATCAGCACGGAGTAGTCGAAGTCGAGCACCACGGCCGGCTCGTACGCCCCCGACGCATTCTGCGCCGGGAAGTCGTGGCAGGTGCGGTCCTTCGTGGCCACGGTGCGGATGCGCAGCACGCCGCAGTCGCCGCGACCGGGGAGCGGCTCCTTGGCCGTGACCTCCGACCAGGCGTAGATCGTGTCGCCGGCGAACGCGGGGCTCACGTGCCGCCCGCCGTGGATCGCCACGAGGCGCTGCGCGTTGGCGAGCCCGTTGAACGAGAGCGCCCGCGCGAGCGAGATCACGTAGCCGCCGTACACGATGCGCCGGCCGAAGCGGCCGTCCCGCTCGACGTGCAGGTTGAAGTGCACCTTGGCGGTGTTCTGGTAGAGCCGCGTCGCGATCTGGTGCTCGGCCTCCTCGATCGTCATCGCATCCACGTGATCAATGCGCTCGCCGACGGCGTAGTCGTCCCAGAGGTCGGGGCTGCCGGCGAGCGCAGGGTCGTAGGGGGCCGTGGGTATCGGCGGGAGGTGCAGTCGCTCCACCGGCACGGCGGCGGGCAGCGTCGGGACGACGGGCGGCGGCGCCGGGGCCCCAGGGTCGCGCTTCCGGACCATCACCCAGCGATGGTAGTCCACGACGACCTCGTTGCGCTGGTTGGTGCCGGTGGAGTGGACGTACACCACGCCGGTCTTGCCATCCTTGTTCTCCTTGACGCCGGTGACGACGGAACTCGTGCGGATGGTGTCGCCCGGGTAGAGCGGGGCCCCGAAGACGCCACCGGCGTAGCCCAGGTTGGCGATCGCGTTGAGCGACACGTCCGGCACCGTCTTGCCGAAGACGAGGTGGAAGGCGAGCAGGTCGTCCACCGGAGAGCGCGCATAGCCCATCGCCTGCGCGAACGGCGTGGACGACTGCAGGGCGAAGCGGCCCCCGAAGAGCCCCTGGTAGAGCGCCACGTCGCCCTCGGTCACGGTGCGCGGCGTCGCGTGGGCGAGGTTGTCGCCCACCCGGAAGTCCTCGAAGAAGTTCCCCGGGCGTGTCTTGGTGGCCATCGGTCAGAGCCCGTAGGCGGCGGCGAGCGCCGGGTCCTTCCTCGCCACCAGCCGCGCCAGGTCCACCATGACCTTCGCCTGCTTCCACGTGGCGTCGTCCTGCATCTTGCCGTCGATCATCGCCACGCCCGAGCCGTCCGGCATCGCCTCGAGGATCCTGAGCGCGAACTTCACCTCGCCCACGTCCGGCGAGAACACCCGGCGCGCGATGTCGATCTGCCCGGGCGCGAGCGACCAGGCCCCGCTGCACCCCATCAGGAAGGCGTTCCGGAACTGCGCCTCGCAGCCGGCCTCGTCGCGGATGTCCCCGAAGGGCCCGTAGAAGGCGCGCAGCCCGTGCGACACGCAGGCATCCACCATGCGCGCGACGGTGTAGTGCCACAGGTCCTGCTGCACGAAGGCGCGCGTCGCCTCGCCTTCCTTGGGATCCGCGAGGACGCCGTAGAAGGGATGCCCGCCGCCGACGCGGGTCGTCTTCATGCCGCGCGACGCCGCGAGGTCCGCCGGGCCGAGCGACATGCCGTGCATGCGCGGGCTCGCGCCGGCGATCTGCTCGACGTTCTTGACCCCTTCGGCGGTCTCGAGCAGCGCGTGCACGAGGATCGGCTTGGCCACGCGATGCTTCGCCTCGAGCAGGGCGAGGTACTGGTCCACGAAGTGGATGTCCCACACCCCTTCGACCTTGGGGATCATGATGACGTCCACCTTGTCGCCGACCGCGGCGACGATCTGCCCGACATCGTCGAGGAACCACGGGCTGTTCAGCGCGTTCACGCGCACCCAGAGGCCGGTGTCGCCGAAGTCGTTGGCCCGCACCGTCTCGATGAATCCCGCACGGGCGGCGGCCTTGTCCTCGACGGGGATCGCGTCCTCGAGGTTGCCGCAGAGGACGTCCACCTGCTTGATCATCTCCGGCACGCGGGCGCGGATCTTCTCAATGTGCGGCGGGAAGAAGTGCACCATCCGCTCGGGGCGCACCGGGATGCCGCGCATCGGCGCGGGGGCGCCGATGGCCAGTGGCTTGTAGAAGTTGATCGGCAGCTTCATCGGTTCACGTCTCGTGTGGTCGGATTGTTCGCGCGCATCCTCGAGTGGCCGTCGGCGGCAGGGGCGAGGCGGGATCGGGCGCGTCCCGGGCGCGTGTTCGGGGAACATGTCGCCAGCCGTGCTGCTGCGGCCCCCGACGGCGCCGTCACGCCACGATCCCCGCGTCGCGCAACCGCCCGACCTCCGCGCTCGCCAACCCGAGCACGTCGAGCAGGATCTCGTCGGTGTGCTGCCCCAGCCGCGGTGCCGGCGCGACCGGGACTCGCGGGACGGCCGAGAAGTCGAGGGGGGACGCGGCGGCGAGCAGGCGACCGACTCCGGGCTGGTCGAGCCACTGCAGCATCGGGTTCGCGTCGGTCAGGTCGGCGTCCTCGGCCAGTGCCTGGCGCATCGTGCGGTACGGCCCCCACGTGACGCGCGCCTTCGCGAAGGCCTCGCCCACCTCCGCCAGCGTCCGCGCGGCGAACCACGGGGCCACGAGCGCGGAAATGTCGTCGCGCGCCCGGAACCGGTTCCCCTCGTCCGCGAGGTCCAGACCGAGCCGTGCCCCGAGCGCCATCGCCGCCTCGCCGATCCCCGTGGCCGCCTGCAGCGTCTGCCACTGCTGGTCGGTGAGGCCCACGACCATCGCCCGGCGGCCGTCCCTGGTGGGGAAGTCGCGGCCGAAGGCGCCGTAGAGGTCGTTGCCGAAGCGTGGCCGGTCGTCGTCGTTCACCTGCACTTCGCCGATGAAGCCCAGGTGCCCGAGCAGCGCGATGCCGGCGTCCTTGAGCGCGAGCGAGACGAACTGCCCCTGCCCCGTGCGACTCCGGTGCCGCTCGGCCGCCAGCAGTGCGATCGCGATCTGGTGGCCGGCGATCGCATCCCACGCGGGCAGGACGTGGTTCACGGGTGCGTCGCGATCGGCCGGTCCGGTGATCGCCGGCACGCCGAGCTGCGGGTTCACCGTGTAGTCCACCTCGGACCCACCGTCGCGCCGCCCCACGAGATTGACCATGACGAGATCGGCGCGGTGCGCACGCAGGGCGTCGTAGGCGAGCCAGCCGCGCGCCGGGAAGTTCGTGCTGAAGAGCCCCGCCCCGTCGCCCGGCGCGGCGATGAGCCGCGTGAGCAGCGCCTGTCCCTCGGGTTTCCGGAAGTCCACCGCGATCGAGCGCTTCCCCTTGTTGAGCCCCGTCCAGAAGAGCGACGCCGCACCGGTCTTCGTGAGCGGCCACCGCCCCGCGTCGAGGCCGCCGCCGATCGGATCGAACCGGATGACGTCGGCGCCGAGCTGCGCGAGGGTCATGCCGCCGAGTGGCGCGGCGACGAACGCCGAGCCCTCGACGATGCGGAGTCCCTGCAGGATGCCTGCGGCCATGCGGTTGATCGCGAAGTGGATGCCGTCCTAGCTTGCCTACCTTGCGTCGCCGACCGCCGTCCCGCGAGGGGGTGGTGCCGGCCCGACGAACAAAGATGCCGGAGTCCGACCCGTGGATGACCTGCGCGAGTGGGTAGGCCGTACCGAGACCGTCACCGACGACCTCTCCGTGTCGCAGGCGCGCGCCGCAGCGGCCACCTTCGACGAACCGACGGACCGATTCGACGCCGGCACCGCGCTGCCGGTGCCGTGGCACTGGTTCTACTTCCTCCCGCGCGCGCCGCAGGCCCAGCTCGACGAGGACGGCCATCCGAAGCGCGGAGGGTTCCTGCCGCCGGTACCGTATCCGCGGCGCATGTTCGCCGGCGCGCGGCTCACCGTGCACCGGCCGCTGGTGCTCGGCGCACCTGCGGCCCGCGAGGGGGTCATCCGCGACGTGCAACACAAGAGCGGCAAGAGCGGCAGCCTCGCGTTCGTGACCGTGGCGTACCGCTTCGTGCAGGACGGCGCGACCTGCCTCGAGGAGGAGCAGGACATCGTGTATCGCGAACCCGGCACAGCGGTGCCGGCGCCGGTGCCGGGGCCGTGGGCCCCGGTACCCGACGGTGGCTGGACGCGCGAGGTGCATCCCGACCCGCGGCTGCTCTTCCGCTTCTCCGCCCTCACCTTCAACGCGCACCGCATCCACTACGACCGGCCGTACGCACGCGACGTCGAGGGCTATCCGGGGCTGGTGGTGCACGGACCGCTGACGGCGGCGCTGCTCGCGCAGCTCGTGCGGCAGCGGCAGCCGCGGCCGATCCGGCAGTTCAGCTTCCGCGGTGTCGCCCCGGTCTTCGACCTCGCTCCGTACCGCCTGGTGGCCGTGCCGGGCGACGATGTGATCGCCCTCGAGGCGCAAGGCCCCGACGGCCGCGTGGCGTTGCAGGCGGCCGCGACGCTCGGGTGACCGTCGGCGGCCCGGCACCGCGCCCTCAGCCCGTGGCCGACGGAGGGCGCGCGCCGAACTCCGCCCGCAGCGACTCGGGATCCCAGGCGCCGTCGTCCGGCGGCACGCCCCCCGTCGCGTCCGCGCGCATGGACTGCTCGAGGTCGCGGATCGCCTCGCGCGCCAGCGACAGGTGCGCCGCGCGATCGCGGAACACCTTCGCCAGCTCGCGGAGCGTCGCGTCGTCGTGCCGCCGGAACCGCTGTGCGGCCCGCCACGCCTCGTGGCGGCGCACGCCGAGCAGGTGCAGTGCCTCCACCCCGAGGTGCAGCGCGCTGTCGAGCGACTCGCGCACGACATGCGGCACCTCCGCCTCGATCAGCTCGTACGCGCCCACGCGCCCCGACGCACGTGCCAGGATCGTCAGGTGCGGGAACGCGTGCCGGATCCGCCCGGCCAGCGTGCGCATCGCCTCGGTGTCACCGCTGGTGAGGATGATCAGCTTCGCCGTGTCGGCACCGGCGGAGCGCAGCAGGTCCTCGCGCGACGCATCGCCGTAGAACACGCGAAGCCCGAGGCGCCGCAGCACGTCCACGCGGTCCGAGTCGAGGTCGAGCACCGTCGTGTCCACCCCGTTCGCATTGAGGTAGCGCCCCACCGTGCTGCCGAAGTCGCCGAAGCCGACGATGATCACGGCATGCTCGCCGTGCACGTCGTCGTGCGGCCGGCCGGCGTCCGTCGCGCTCGACGCGCGCGTCGCGACGAACCGTTCCCACGCCACGAGCAAGAGCGGCGTCATCGCCATCGAGAGGGCCACCGTCGCCACCAGCAGCCCCGCGACGCGTTCCGGCAGGACCCGGTTCTGGGTGGCGAAGCTCAGCAGCACGAAGCAGAACTCGCCCCCCTGCGCGAGCGCCAGCGCGAAGAGCAGGCGCTGGTCGCGTCCCATCCTCGCACCGGTGCCCAGGGCGTAGAGCACCGCTGCCTTGAGCAGCACGAGCCCCGCCACGAGGCCGAGCACGGTGCCGAGTTCACGGCCGATCAGCGGAAAGTCGATGCTCGCGCCGACGGCGATGAAGAAGAGCCCGAGCAGCAGCCCCTTGAACGGCTCGATGTCGCTCTCGAGCTCGTGGCGGAACTCCGACGTCGCGAGCACCACGCCGCCCAGGAAGGTGCCGAGCGCCGGCGACAGCCCGACGAACTGCATCAGCACCGCGATGCCGATCACCAGCAGCAGCGCCGCTGCCGTGAAGGTCTCGCGCAGCCGCGCGCGCGCGATCAGCCGGAACGCCGCCGGCACCACCGAGCGGCCGACCCCGACCAGCAGCGCGACCGCGCCGATGGTGACGAGCGCCCGCTGCCATCCGGGCAGGTGCTCGACGAACGCCCCCCCGTGCGACCCGCCGCCCCCGGGGGCCGCGGCGCCCTCCGGCGCGAGCGCCAGCAGCGGCAGCACCGCCAGGATCGGGATCACCGCGAGGTCCTGGAAGAGCAGCACCGCGAAGCTCTTCTGCCCCGCGTCCGTCTTCATCCAGCCGCGCTCCTGCAGCGACTGCAGCACGATGGCGGTCGAGGACATCGCGAGGATGAGTCCCGACGCCAGCGCCGTTCGCCATGGCAGGCCGAACGCGACTCCCGCGGCCCCGACGGCCGCGGCCGTGCCGGCCACCTGCAACCCGCCCAGCCCGGCGAGTGCCCCGCGCAGCCGCCACAGCAGCGCCGGCTCGAGCTCGAGTCCCACGACGAAGAGCATCATGACCACGCCGAACTCGGCGGCGTGCATCACGTCCTGCCCTTCGGCCCCGACGAAGCCGAGCACCGACGGCCCGATCACCACGCCGGCGATGAGGTACCCGAGCACCGACCCGAGCCCCATCCGCTTGGCCACCGGCACCGCGACCACGGCCGCCGCCAGGTACACCGTCGCTGCCACCAGGAACGCCTGCATCTCAGCGCCCCCCCGCGGCGACCGCGTCCGACTCGACGTATCCGCGCACCAGCGCCGCGTAGCGCGCCGCCGCCTCGCGGATGTCCGCCGCCCCCATCATGTGCGTCCCCATGACGGTGAATGGCTCCGCCCAGCGCATCCGGCACAGCCGCACCGTCGCCTCGACGGGTGCCAGGAATTGCGCGATCGAGTAGCCGTTGAAGGATCCCGGCCCGTACGCCTGCGCGCGACCGCCCGCCGACAACGCGACCTGCAACACCTTCCCCTCGAGCGCCCGGCCCTGCGAGCCGTACGCCCAGCCGTGCTCGAGCACGAGGTCGAACCACTGCTTGACCAGGGGCGGCACCGAATACCAGTAGAGCGGGTGCTGCAGCACGATCACGTCGTGGGCCGAGAGCCGCGCCTGCTCGGCCGGCACGTCCACGTCGAAGTCGGGATACGCCTCGTAGAGGTCGTGGAACGTGACGCCGGGGAGGTCGCGGACGGCGTCGGCCATGGCGCGCTGCACGCGCGACGTCCGCAGCGCGGGATGGGCGAAGAGGATCAGGACGCGGGACACGAGGGGGGCGGGTGGAGGGGCCGCACGACCGCTACAACGCTAGCACCCCCAACCGCACCGCGCGCGCCACCGCCTCCGCCCGCGTGCCGACGCCGAGCTTCTCGAACAGGTGCGCGACGTGCGTCTTCACCGTGTGCTCCGAGAGCCCGAGGCGCGACGCGACGTGCTTGTTCGCGAGCCCCTGCGCCAGCCATCCCAGGATCTCGAGTTCGCGTGGTGTCAACCGCGCGGCGGCGTCGGACTGGTCGTGACGTGGCACCGACCCTGCCGCGATGTCGCGCCGGGCCAGCAGCGTGGCCGCGAGGGCCGGCGCCAGTACGACGAGCCCTCGTGCCGCGGCCTCGATGGCCGCCGTGATCTCCTCGGGTGACGGATCGGGCTCGAGCACGGCGCGGACCCCGGCCGCCAGCACCCGCTCGGCCCACGCGGCATCGCGGCGCGGCGCGAGCGCCACCACGGCCGGCGTCGCTGGCAGCGGCGCGCCGAGCGCTGCCTCCGCGCGATCGTCGGCCGGTGCCCAGAGCAGTACGTCCACGTCGTATGTCGCCACCAGCGACGCGACGGCGGCGTCGGCCGGCTCCATCCCGACGACGATCAGCGTCTCGGCCCGCTCGAGCACCGCCGCCAGCCCCGCCCGGACCACGGCCGAGGCGGCGACGACCAGCACCCGCATCACGACGGGGCACTCACGCGTTCACCAGCGCCCCCGCCGCGGACGGGCTCCCAGGGTCACCGGCAGCTCGGCAATCGCCCCACCGCGCACCACGCGTGCGGTGAGCGTGGTGCCGGCACCGTTGCCGTTGACGATCGCGAGCACGTCCATCGGGTCGTGCACCCGCGCACCGCCGAGCGCCACCACGATATCGCCCACGAGCAGGCCGGCCTTCTCCGCCGGGCCGTCCCGCTCGACACCCATCACGAGCAGCCCCACCTCGCCGGTCACTCCGGTGGCCTGCAGCACGGCCGGCGCGAGGCGCGCGGGCTGCAGCGCGCATCCCAGCCACCCGCGCTCGACGGGGCCCTGGTCGGCGAGTTGCGCGGCGACGCGCGCGACGGTCGTGGCCGGCAGAGCGATCGCCGCCGAGCGCGCCAGGCCGGAGGTGTTGAGCCCCACCAGCGCCCCGGTGGCAGACACCAGGGCCGATCCCGAGAAGCCGTCCTGGATCACGAGGTCGGTGCGCACGAGCCGGTCAATGCGACCGCCCGGCCACGTGCGCCACTCGCCGCCCAGCTCGGCGACGATCCCCAGCGCTGCCGTCACCGACGGCCCGGGCCGGCCGACCGCCAGCACCAACTGCCCGACCACAAGGGTATCGTCGCCGCCAAGCGGCTGCGGCGCGGGCACCGGCTCGGCCAGCGCGAGCACGGCGAGGTCGGTGCCCGGGTCGCGCCGGCGCAGCGTGGCACCGACGCTGCGGCCGTCAGGCAGCGTGACGGTGATGCCGTCCTCGCGGCGGATCGTGTGCTGCGCGGCGACGACCAGACCGTCGCGGAAGAGAATCCCGCTCGAGGGAATGCGTCGGCGGGCGTGGACCGCGACCACCGAACGCGCCGCCTGCTCCACGGCGGCGGCGAGGTCGGCGGACAGGGCGGCAAGGGCGGAGGGCGTGGGCATGGTGGACTCGGGAAGACGTAGGCGCCGGAACGACCGGAGGTTCGCCGACCGCGTCGCCCTCCGGCATCGGGCGTTCGGGGGAACACCGATCGGGCGAGCGCGGGATCGCCCGCCCGGTCGCAGCTTCCCGCCATGCGCGACACCGACCTGCCCCGCGGCGACGGCGAGCTGCTCGACGCCTATTCCCGCGCCGTGACCGGCGCTGTCCGCCGAGTGCGCCCGGCCGTGCTGCACCTGCAGGTGACGCTGCCCGGTCGGCGGCGAGGCGGCGGCAGCGGCAGCGGCTTCCTCTTCACCCCCGACGGGCTTGCGCTCACCAACTCGCACGTGGTGCACGGCGGAACGAACGTCATGGCGTCAATGCTCGATGGCTCGTCGCAGGTGGCGACCGTGGTCGGGGACGATCCCGATACCGACCTCGCGGTGATCCGCCTCCCCGGGAGCGGCCTCCCCTACGCCGAGTTCGCCGACGCGCAGGCGCTCGAACCCGGGCAGGTGGCGATCGCCATCGGCAACCCGCTCGGCTTCGAGACCACCGTGACGAGCGGCGTGGTGAGCGCCCTCGGCCGCACGATGCGTTCGCGCAACGGCCGGCTGATCGACCAGGTGATCCAGACGGACGCCGCGCTCAACCCGGGCAACTCGGGCGGCCCCTTGGTGGATGCCCGCGGCCGCGTGATCGGGGTGAACACCGCGGTCGTGCTCGGGGCGCAGGGGATCTGCTTCGCGATCTCCGCCGGTACGGCGGAGTGGGTCGCGGCGCGGCTCATCCGCGACGGGCGCGTGCGGCGCAGTTGGCTCGGTGTGGTGGCGCAATCCACGCGCGTGCCGGCCGCGGTGCGAAGCGCCCTTCGGCTGCCGCGCGAGGGCGGGGTGCTGGTGACGGGCGTCGAACCGGGGAGCCCGGCGGCGACGGGAGGGCTGCGGGCGGGCGACGTGATCGTGGAGCTCAACGAGGCACCTGCGGGAACCGCCGACGACCTGCACCGGCTGCTCGGCGAAGAGCGGATCGGGCGCGGGACTCCGGTGCGGATCGTGCGCGAGGGGCGGGCGCGGACGCTCGAAGTGACGCCGCGGGAGATGCCGCAGCGGCCGCGCGGGTGAGGCGCGCCGGGGCGCGTGAAACGCCGGGCAGCGGAGCGCCGTAGATCACCGCATGCACCAGCCCCAGCCCCCCGCCTCGCCCGGCACACCAGCCCAGGCCGACATCAAGGTGACCATCGGCAAGGACGGCATCGAGGTCACGAAGCCGGCCGGCGACGCGGATATCGCCTCCCTGCAGGCGCAGGCGCAGCTGCTGCAGGCGCGCATCGAGCGCCTTTCGTCCGAGATCGAAGCCAGCAAGGCCGAGATTTCCGCTCCCGGCACCATCGCCGTGAGCGTCGTCAAGTCGCGGCTCGCAGCGCTCGAGGGGCGCCGCATTGACGCCGAGGAGGCGCTGCAGAGGGTCGAGAATCAACTCGCCGGCATCGGGGTCGCCCCCGCGACGATCGCGGAGGTGGGAACGTCGCCGATGGTCCCGCTCGATCCCAACAACGTGAATCTGCAGGAATCGGTCGCGTTCATCTCCTTCGCGGCGATCATGTTCATCGGGGCGCCGATCGCGGTGGCCATCGCCCGGCTGATCTGGAAGCGGACGACCTCGCGGGCCGCGCCGGTGGCGCCGACGGAGGACAGCCGGCGGCTCGAGCGGCTGGAACAGGCGGTGGATACGATTGCGGTGGAGCTCGAGCGGATGTCGGAGGGGCAGCGGTACGTCACCCGGCTGCTGGCCGAGCGGGCGGGGCGGCCGGTGGCGGAGGCGATTCCGGCGAAGGCGGGGGATCCGGTGCAGCGCTGACGAGCGCCGGCGGGCATATTGGCGGGAGACCCTTCCCACGGCCACGCCCGCCCATGTCGTTGACAGCCGCTTCCCTGCTCGTCCTGGCCGCCCTTGGCGCGGCCTCGCCGCCGCCGACGCCCGCCCCGCACCGGGCGCCCAAGCCCGTGGTGGATCTCCTCGTCACCGGCGGCACCGTCATCACGATGGACGCCACGCGACGGATCCTCGACGACGGCGCCATCGCGATCCGCGGCGACCGCATCGTCGCCGTCGGCCCCTCGCGCGAGGTCGCGGGCCGGTTCGCCGCGCGCCGCACGATCAACGCGCGCCGCCAGATCATCATGCCGGGCCTCATTGACGGCCACGGGCACGCCGGCCACACGCTCGTGAAGACGCTCGGCATGGACACCGGCGAGTGGTACGCCGCGACGGACGCGATCTACGCCCGCGGCTCCACCACGAACTTCTGGCGCGCCGATGCCCTGCTGGCGGCCACCGAGAAGCTGCGCTTCGGCGTGACGACGTCGCTTGTGCTGTTCGGCGGCGGCGACAACGTGCACCGCACCGACGACCGCAAGTACGGCGACGCGTATCTCGAGGGCATCGAGCGCGTGGGCCTGCGCTGGTTCCTCGCGGTCGGGCCGCGCCGCCCGCCGTTCCCGAAGGTGTTCACCGACCTCGACGGCCCGACGCCGCGCGACGTGCCGGTGAGCTTCGAGCGGCAGCTCGAGGTCTCCGAGCAGCTCATCAAGACCTGGAACGGCCGCGGCAACGGCCGCGTGCACGTCGCGGTGGTGTACCCGACGATCCATCCCAAGGACATCAAGAGCCCCGAGGAAGGGGCCGAGCTCGCCCGGCAGGCGCGGCTCACCCGAGATCTGTCGAAGCAGTACGGGCTCATCTTCACGCAGGACGGGCACACCACGGGCTCGGTGGCCTACGCCAATTCCCTCGGCCTGCTCGGCCCGGATGCCGTGCTGTCGCACGCGACCGAGCTGACGCCGGAAGAGATCCGGATCGTCGCGCAGACGAACACGCGGATCTCGCACAACCCGAGCGCGATCTATTCGATGCGCGGCCGCAATCCGGCGATCGAGCTGATGGACGCCGGTGCGACGGTGATGCTCGGCTCCGACGGCGTCGCCCCCGACCGCAGCTACGACATGTTCCGCCACATGTTCCAGGCGGGGCGGTACCACCGCTTCCACTTCCGCGATCCCGACGTGCTCCCCTCGGGGAAGATCCTCGAGATGGTCACGGTGGACGCCGCGCGTGCGCTCGGGCTCGAGCGCGAGGTCGGCTCGCTGGAGGTCGGCAAGAAGGCCGACCTGATCCTGGTGGACTGGTGGCGCCCGCACCTCGTGCCGATGCAGATGGCGCCGTATCGCATCGCGCTGTTCGCCAATGGCAACGACGTGCACACGGTGATCGTGGACGGTCGGGTGCTCATGCGGAACCGGCAGGTGCTGAGCGTCAGCGAGGATTCGGTGCTGGCGATGGCGCAGCGCGAGGCCGACGCGGCGATCCGGCGCACCGGGCTGGACTCGCTGACACGCCTGCCCGAGGGATTCTGGGGGGCGACGCGGCTGCCGAAGCGCCGTCCCTGACGCGGACGACAGCCCTCGTCTCCCGCCCCCCCTCCGACTACCTTACCGGACGCAGGAGCGGTGGCCGAGAGGCTGAAGGCACCGGTTTGCTAAACCGGCATACGGTGGTAACGCTGTATCGCGGGTTCGAATCCCGCCCGCTCCGTCCTGCACCATCCCACGGTCCGTCCGCCACCCGGACGGACCGTGTCGTTTCGGCCATCGGCGCCCGCGCGGCGCCGACGGCATCCCCGGCTTCCGATCATGATCCTGCCGTCCCCCCTGCGCGTCCGCTTCGCCCCCTCCCCCACCGGCTACCTGCACGTGGGCGGGGCCCGCACCGCCCTCTTCAACTGGCTCCTCGCCCGCAAGCACGGCGGCCAGTTCCTGCTCCGCATCGAGGACACCGACAAGGCGCGCAGCACCGACGACTCCACCCGCGCGATCTTCGAAGGCATGACCTGGCTCGGCCTCGACTGGGACGAAGACGTCGTCTATCAGGGGGCCAATCTCCTTCGGCACCAGGCCGACGCCTACCGGCTGCTCGAGACCGGCCACGCCTACCGCGACTTCACCTCTCCCGCGCAGCTCGAGGCGTGGCGCGCCGAGGCCGAGGCCGCCAAGCTGCCGTTCAAGGTGGACCGGGCCAAGGTCATCCTGCCCAGAGACGTCGAGGCCGCGAAGCTGGCCGCCGGTGAGCCCTTCGCGATCCGCTTCAAGGTCCCCGACGGCACCACCGAGTGGATGGATCTCGTCCACGGCCGGATCGCCTTCCCGAACAAGGACATCGAGGACTTCGTCATCCTCCGCTCCGACGGTACGCCGCTCTACAACCATGCCGTCGTCTCGGACGACATCGCGATGGGCGTCACGCTCGTCATGCGCGGCGACGACCACATCTCGAACACGCCGAAGCAGATCCTGATCTACGAGGCGCTCGGCGCGCGGCTCCCGGTCTTCGGCCACCTGCCGATGATCCACGGGACGGACGGGAAGAAGCTCTCCAAGCGCCACGGCGCCACCGCCGTCGCCGACTGGCAGCACCAGGGGATCCTCCCCAGCGCGATGGTCAACTTCCTCGCGCTCCTCGGCTGGTCGCCGGGCGGCGACCTCGAGGTCATGCTGCGCGACGAGCTCATCGGGCGCTTCGACCCCGACGGGCTGCTCAAGAAGGCCGCGGTCTTCGACCCGAAGAAGCTCGAGTGGATGAACGGCCAGCACCTCTCACGCCTGCCGATCGCCGAGGTCGAGCCCCCCGTGACGCGCGGCATCGTCGCGGCGGGATTCGCGAGCGAGGCGGAGCTCGCCGCGCGACGCGACTGGTACCACCGCCTGCTCGACCTCCTGCGCGTGCGCGCCCGCACGGTGGACGACATCGTGCGGCAGGCCGAGCCCTATCTGCGCGCCGAGATCGCCGTCCCCGACGACCTCTGGGCCGGCCTCGCCAAGGACGCCGAGGCGACCCGCAGCGCGCTGACGGCGGCCCGCGGGGCGCTCGTCGCGCTCCCCGACGCGCAGTGGCACGACGGCGCGGCCATGGAAGCCGCGCTCCGCGCCGCCGCCGAGGGGATCGGCCTCGCGGCCGGCAAGCTGTTCACCCCCCTCCGCACGGTGCTCACCGGCTCGAAGGTGAGCCCGGGGATCACCGACGTCGTCGCCATGCTCGGCCGCGACCGGTCGCTGGCGCGCGTGGACGCGGCGCTGGCGCGGCTGCCCGGCGCGCCGTAGCGTCGGGGGGCGCACACCGGAGTCGGAATGGCGGAGCCGCTCGAGCCGCTCGAACGCCGCATCTACCACTATCTGCTCGACTACCTCGCGACGCACTCGTACCAGCCGAGCGTGCGCGAGATCGCGCGTCGCTTCCGCATCCGCAGCACCAAGACGGTGAGCCAGCTCCTCTCCGCCCTCGCCACCAAGGGCTACATCCGCCGCGAGGCGGGACGGTCGCGCGGGGTCACCCTGCTGGGCGTGGCGGGGGCTCCGGGGGTGCAGCCGGTGGCGGTGTGGGACGAGCCCCCGCCCCCGGGTGGGACGGTCGCGCGCTACGTCACCATGGACCGCCGACTCGTGCCGGCGGACGACTGCTTCCTGCTGCGCGTGCACGATGACCGGCTCGCGGCCCGCGGTGTGCTCGCCGGCGACTACGTGGTCGTGTCGCCCTCGGCCCGCGCACTCGACGGGGACCTCGTGGCGGCGCGGGTGGGGGCGCGGGCGGTGGCGCGCACGCTGCTGCGCCGCGGGCCGGTGGTGGCGCTGCAGGCGCCGGGCGAACCGGACGTCGCGGCCGGCCCTGCCGACGACGCGGCCGTGCTCGGCGTCGTGGCGGGGGTGGTGCGCCTCGACGGCGGCATCCGCGACGAGGGCGCGGCCGAGTCCTGACGCGCGGGCGGCCGCGAAGCGGGCGGCCGGGTAGCGGGCCGCCGGGCGAAATGCGCTATGGCTGCACCGGCACGACGGACTTCTCGCCCTCGCGGCGCTTGCGCTCTTCCTCGCGCTCCCGCTCCCGGCGCTCGCGCACGCGCCGGACTGCCGCGCGGAACTCGTCCTCGTTCATCGCGCGCTGTGCCTGGAAGCGGATGTCGGCGCTCATCTGGTTCAGCCGCCGGTTGTTCTCGAACTGCTGCACGTTGATCTGGCCGCTGTTGAGCGGCAGCAGCGCGAGCAGTGCGGTGGGGATCGCGATCTTGCCGAGGCGGATCATCCCGCCGTCAATGCCCCAGCGCTCGCCGTTGGGCCCGCCCATCGTCCAGTCGCCCGGCGAGCGGCCCGCGATCATGCCGTACACCTTCGAGACGGAGTCTTCGTAGGCCTTGTTGAGCAGCCCGTCGCGCACGAGCTCCTGGATGCGCGTCCGCACCATCTCGTAGCTCGGGCGCTCGACGACCGGTGCCGGCCCCCACGGCACCATCCACAGCCGCGGGTCGGCGAAGTTCGGCTTGATGCCCTCGAGCGGGCCACCCGACCCGTCGCCCCGCGCGGTCGGCTCGCTGCCTGCTGCGGCGGCGGGGGCGAGGGGCACGTCGCTCGGCACGGTCGCGGGAACGTCGGGGGGCACCACCGTCGCGGCGGGCGGGGCCTCGCGCCCGCCGCTGACGCGGTCGCGGCCATTGGGCGTCCGCACCGGGCGCGGCTCGGCCTGCGCCACGAAGCGCACACGCTCCTCGGTGACCGTCGGGCGTTCGGTGAGGACGAGCCCGAACCACGACGCCACGCGCGCGGTGCCCAGCGTCGCGGGAAGGATCACTGCCGCCAGCGCAACGTGCACCACCAGCGACGTGACCCAGAACGAGCCACGCGAGCGAGGCAGCCGCGGGAGGAGGAGACCCTTCATGGCACGCGCTACCGCGCCGCCCCGGTGGCGAACGACGCCAGCACGCGGCCGGCCCGTTCGGCCGCCTCGGCCAGGCGCGCCGGCGGCACGATGAACGAGACGCGGAAGAAGCCCTCGCCCCCCGCGCCGAAGCCGGTCCCCGGCATGACGACGACCCCTTCGTCGTCCATGAGCTTCCGCTGGAACTGCGCGCTCGGCAGCCCCTCGGGGAGGGCGATCCAGCAATACATCGTGGCCTTCGGGGCCTCGACGACGAAGCCCGCGGCGCGGAACGCCGCGACCGCCGCGTCCCGCCGTTCGCGGAACGTGGCGATGTTCTGCGGGATGAACGTGCGCCACTGCTCGATCGCCGTGACGCCCGCCGCCTGGATCGCCATGAAGGGCCCCGTGTCCACGAACGTCTTCACCTTCTGCAGCGGGGCCACGAGCTCCGGCCGCCCCACCGCCCACCCGCAGCGCCAGCCGGTGAGGTTGTAGCTCTTCGACAGCGAATGGAACTCGATCGCCACGTCCCGCGCACCGGGGATCTCGAAGATGCTGGGGGGCACGTAGCCGTCGAACCCGAACTCGCTGTACGCGTTGTCATACACCAGCAGCAGGTCGAGTTCCCGGCACCGGGCGACCATCCGCTCGAGGTACTCCCGCGGAGCGATGGCGGCGGTCGGGTTGTTCGGGTAGTTCAGGTACACCATCCGCGCGCGGCGGAGTGTCTCGGCCGGGATCTCGTCGAGTTCCAGCAGGAAGTCCGTCCGCGGCCGCAGCGCGTAGCGCACGATCTCGCCGCTGGCGAGCGCCGTCCCTCCGGCGTAGGCGGGATACCCGGGATCGGGGACGATCACCGCATCTCCCGGGTTCACGTAGGCGAGCGCGAGGTGCGAGAGCCCTTCCTTCGACCCCAACAGAGGGACGACCTCGGTCATCGGGTCGAACGCGAGCCCGAACCGCTCGTGCATGAACCGGCTCGCGGCCTCGCGGAAGGGCACGTGCCCGAGCGCGAAGCCGTAGCGGTTCATCGCCGGGATGCGCGCCGCCCGCTCGAGCGACTCCACGACGCCCGGCGGCGGCGGCAGGTCGGCGTCGCCAGCGCCGAGGTCAATGACATCCACCCCCGCCGCGATGAGCGCCTTCTTGCGCTGCGGGATGTCGCCGACCAGGTACGGCGGCAGGGTGCCCAGACGGTCCGCCGGCCGCGGCATCAGCGGGGCCCCTCGACCGGGTTCGACACTCGGCTCACGCCGACAATCTCGACCTCGACCACGTCGCCCTCCGACAGCGGTGCGACGCCGGCCGGGGTACCCGTCGCCACGACGTCGCCGGGCTCGAGCGTCATGATGTCGCTGATGTACGCGAGCAGCGTGGGGATGTCGAAGGCCATCTCGGCCGCCGTGGCGCGCTGCCGCTCCACGCCGTTCAGCCGCGTCACGACCGTCAGCGTGGCCAGGTCGGCCGGCGCGGGGGCCTCCGGCCCGACGGGGCAGAAGGTGTCGAAGCCCTTGGCGCGCGTCCACTGGTTGTCCGACTTCTGCAGGTCGCGCGCCGTGACGTCGTTGAGCGCCACGATGCCGCGCACGGCGGCCCGCGCCTCGTCGCGCGAGGCGTGGCGCAGGGTGGCACCGACGACGACGCCGATCTCCCCTTCGAACTCGACCCGCTGGCTCTGGCGCGGCAGCACGATCGGGGCGCCGGGCGCCAGCAGGGCGGAGACGGGCTTGAGAAACAGCAGCGGCTCGGCCGGCACCTGGTTGCCGAGTTCGCGGGCGTGCTCCAGGTAGTTGCGGCCGACGCAGACGATCTTCGAGGGACGACTGGGCATGGCGGAAAGCTAGCGACTTTTCCACAGGAAGCGGGCGCACAAGGCTGGCCGCATGGGCGGGCCGCACGGGCGGGCCGCACGGGCCGCACGGGTGATCGTCAGCCCACGTAGAACCGCTCGACCTCGCCCTTCACGGCCTGCCACGCTCCCGTCAGCCGGCGGGCCGGCGGAAGGCCGGCCAGCAGCTTCCGTCCGTACTGCTTCGACACCAAGCGCGAGTCCGCGATCACCACGACGCCGCGGTCGTCGCGCGACCGGATCAGCCGCCCGAACCCCTGCTTGAGCCGCAGCGCGGCGAACGGCAGCGAGTACTCCGCGAAGGCGTCCCCGCCCCGGGCTTCGATCGCCTCGCACTGCGCCGCCGTCACCGGTTCGCTGGGGACGCGGAAGGGGAGCTTGGCGAGCAGGAGGCCGCGCAGGGCGCGACCGGGGACGTCCACCCCTTCCCAGAAGGACGCCGTGCCCACGAGTACCGCGCTCCCCAGGTCGCGGAAGCGCGTGACCAGCTGATCGCGCGACGCCTCGCCGTGCACGAGCAGCGGCCAGCGCGTGTCGAGTCCCGCCGCGCGCCACTCGGCCGCCGCCTGCCGGACGTCGCGGTGCGACGTGAAGAGTGCGAAGACGCCCCCGTCGCTGGCGGTGACGAGGTCCCGCAGGATGCGCAGGACCGCGCCGAAGTGTCCCGCGGCGTCGAGGTTCGGCGCCGGCACGTCGGTGGGGACGACGCAGAGCGCCTGTCGCGGATAGTCGAACGGCGAGGGGTACTGGCCGGTCGCGGGCTCGGGGCCCTCCTGTTCCTGCCCGAGTCCGAGCCGTCGCGCGAGGAACCCGAAGCCCTGGTCGGCAGTGAGCGTGGCACTGGTGACGACCGTGGTCTTCAGGCGCCCGAAGAGGTCGTCGCGCAGGACGCCGGCGAGTTCGAGCGGCACGGCGTGCGCGAGCACGTTGCGCTCGGCGCCGCGCACCTCGAGCCAGCGGACATGCGGCGCCTGGTCGCTCGCCGGCACCAGCGCGCGCCGGAGCGCGTCGCCGGCCGACTCGAGCCGGCGCACGACGCCGCGCACCTCGGCGAGGAGCGGCGCGAGGGCGTCGGCCTTCTCGCGTTCGGTCTCGAGCCGTTCCTGCACGAGCCGCAGGCCGTCGGCGACGAGCGCGAACTCGCGCAGCAGTTGGTCGAGCGACGCCTGCAGCCCCTGGCCCCAGATGGCATGGCTCGCGAAGCGCTCGGTGAGCCGATGCGTGGACTCTCCCGCCTCGTCGAGGACGCGCTCGAGCAGCTCGAAGAGCCGCTCGGCCTCGTCGCGCGCCGCCTGCACGGCCGGCGCCAGCCGCGCGGTGACGAGGTCGAGCGACGCGACGCTCAGCAGGTCGTGCCGCGTGACGAGCTTCGCGACGAGTGCCGGCAGCAGGCCCTTGCCGCGCCGGTCGAGCCGGTTGAAGAGCCGCGCGAGCGCCCGCTTCGAGATGCTCGCCCCCAGATGGGCGGCCGCGGCGTCCTCGAGGTGATGCCCCTCGTCCACCACCAGCCGCGTGAAGGCCGGCAGCACCGCGGCGTCGTCCCAGTTCTCCGAAACGCGCCGCACGGCGAGGTCGGCCATGAGCAGGTGGTGGTTCACCACGATCACGTCGGCCTCGGCGGCCGCGCGGCGCGCCTTGAACACGAAGCAGTCGCCGAAGGCCGGGCACTTGAGCCGCTGGCACAGGTCGCCCTCGGCGGCGACCTCGTCCCACACCTCCGGCCGCGGCGGCGCGGGGAGGTCGGCGATCGAGCCGTCGGCGGTGCGCTCGGCCCACGCGGCGATCGCGTCGAGTTCCTCGGCGAGCGACGCGTCGAACAGCGACTGCCCCGCCCCGCGCGCCTGCCCCAGCCGCAGCAGGCACACGTAGTTGCGCCATCCCTTGAGCAGCGCGAAGCGCACCGGCTGGTCGTCGAGCGCCCGCGCGAGGAACGGCAGGTCCTTGCCGACGAGCTGTTCCTGCAGGTTGATCGTCGCCGTGCTGACGATCGTGCGCTCGCCGTTGCGGTGCGACCAGCGCAGCGCCGGCACGAGGTACCCGAGCGACTTGCCCACCCCCGTGCCGGCCTCGAGCAACCCGACGCCCCCGTCGGCGTAGAGCCGCGCGATCTCGGTCGCCAGCGCCCGCTGCGAGGGGCGGTCCTCGAAGCGCGACAGCTCGCGCGCCACGAGGCCGTCCGGACCCAGCACCGCGTCAATGTCCGCCGGCGTGACCGGCTCGGCCGGCTTCGCCGACGGGATCTCCGTCACGACGTACAGCCGCGACGCCTGATTGTCGGTGATCGCGAACCCGACACCGTTCTGGAACATCCGCGCCGCGACCGAGAGGTCCGCGTCCGACGGGTCGAGCCCGCCGCTCGGGTGGTTGTGCACCAGCAGCTGGCCGCGCGCCGCGAAGCCCGGCAGCGCGAGCACGCTCTCGCTGTCGCCGCGGGCGACGACGCGCGCCGTCTGCACGACGTCCCCCTCGACATCGGCGACGAAGCAGACCTCGCGTCCCCCCGCCACGGTGATCGCGGCGCGGATCGCCCGCGCGGCGGCGGGCCCGAGCGTGAGCACGGCTACTCGGTCTTCAGCGGCTTCTTCTTCGCCGCGGGGAACAGCACGTTGTTCAGGATCAACCGGTACCCGGGGGAGTTCGGGTGCAGGGCGAGGTCGGTCGGCGGGCTGCCGATGTTGTGCTGCGGATCCTCCGGGTCGTGGCCCCCGAGGTACGTCCAGCTCCCCTTCCCGAAGTCCCCGTGCAGGTACTTGGCCCACGGCGCGCGCTCCTCGCTCGCGAGGATCGTCACCCCCGGCTTGAGCAGGCCGCGCACGAAGGACGTCGTCACGCCGTAGAAGTCGGGCAGCTCGGCGCGGTGACTCTGCACCAGCATCGCCGCCACCGGGTCGAACTTCGCGGCGAAGTCGAACAGCCGGAACGCGCCGAGCGGCTGCCGCCGGTTGGGGACGTTCACCTGGTGGCCGTCGAGGTCCGAGAGGGCGTTCACGTACGGCGACGGCTCGACGTGCACCCCCTTCGCCGCGAACGTCCGGCCCCAGTCGAGCCGTGCGTCGGCGTCCGGGTCGGCCGGGCTGCCGTCGGCGAACGCGCCGGCGATGTCCACGCCGCGCGCCGCCAGCGCGAGCTCGAGCGACTCGGTCGCCCCGCACATCGCGAAGAGGAACCCGCCGCGTTCGACGAACTCGCGGATCCGCTCGCTCACCGCCTTCTTGAGCGCCGGGACGTCGCCGAGGCCCGCGCGCCGAGCGGCCGCCAGGTTGCGCTCGCGGCTCTCGACGTACCACGGCGCGTCGCGGAAGCCCAGGTGGAGCTTGTTCAGCTGGCCGGTGAAGTCCTCGTGGAACAGGTGCAGCCAGTCCACCTTCCCCAGGTCGCCGGCGAGCACCTCGTCGTCCCACACCTTGGTGTACTCGATGCCCGCGTAGGTCAGGGCCAGCGTCACCGCATCGTCCCACGGGGGCGACCCGGGCGGGGTGTACACGGCCACGCGCGGCACCCGCTCGAGCTGCACGGCGTCGTAGTTGCCCCCGGCGAGCTGCCGCCGGATCTCCGCCACCTGCGCGTCGCTCACCGGCTCGGTGCTCACCCCCGCCAGCAGCGCCGCACGACGGCGCGCCGGCGCGTCCTTGAGCAGGAACGCCCCGCCGCGCCAGTTGAGCAGCCATTCGGCCCCCTCGCCGTCCTTGAGTGCCCGGTAGGTCAGGCCGTACGCCTTGAGGTGGTTCTGCTGCGCCTCGTCCATCGGCACCAGCAGCCACTGGGCGCGCGCCGCGGACGCCCCGCCGGTCGTGAGCAGGGTCCCCGCCAGCACGAGGCGTGCCGTCCGCACCAGCCCGCGCCACCCCGCACGCCGCGCCGTCGAACCCGCTCCGCGCGCCGTCACGGCACGCGCCCCGCCAGCCGCTCGAGCTCGCGTCGCGCCTGCGGCACGAGGGCGCTCTGCGGCTGCTCGAGCAGCAGTGCCTCGAGATCGGCCCGCGCCGCCGTCCCCTCGCCACGCCGCAACGCCGCGCGGGCGCGCGCCAGCCGGGCTTCGGCCGCCTCGGGCGACGCGACGTCGGCCTCGATGATCGCCGCCCAGAGCGGCATCGCCGCCGCCACGTCGCGGCGCGCGTCGGCCAGTCGCGCCGCCTCGAGCCGCAGCAGCGCGGCTGCGTCGGGCACTTCGGCCGCGGCCCGGGAGAACGCCAGCATGGCCGCCACGGTATCGCCGCGCGCCAACGCGAGGAAGGCCTGTCCGGTCAGCGGGGCGCGCTCGGCCCGCGTGCGGGCCAGCAGCGCCATCGCGCGCGCCGCCGACCGCGGGCCGTCGGCCAGCGCCGCGAGCCCGCGGCGCGCCGTCGCCAGGTCGCCGCGCCACAGGGCCACCCACGCCGCCGCCGGATCGTCCTCGACCTCGAGTCCCTCCGCGTCCGCGGTGGCGGCCGCCGCCGCCAACTGGCCGGCCATCGCTTGTCCCTCCGCGAGCGCCGCCGCCGCGCGACGCCGCGCCAACCGGTCCTCGAGCGACGCGACCGTCCGCGCCGCCTCCGCCAGCCGTCCCGTCGCAGCCAGCGCGCGCGTGCGCAGCACGGCGGCGCGCACCCCCGTGCCCGCCGTGTCGGCCTGCCGGCCGGCCAGCTCGACGAGGTCGAGCGCGAGGGCTGCGTCGCGCGCCTCGAGCGCGGCCTCCGCGGCGTCCAGCGCGACGGGCGCACTCGGCCGCACCTCGAGCGCGCTCACCCACGCTTCGGCGGCGACCTTCGGGGCGCCAGCGCGCCGGGCGACCTCGGCGAACGCACGCCAGGCGGCCGCGGTGGAGTCGCCGCGCGGCAGCAGGCGGATCGCGTCCCACGCGCCCGCCGCATCCCCCCAGCCCAGGCGCAACGCCGACGCCGCCTTCCGGCTCGCGGGGGCCGTCGGCGGGGCCAGCAGCGCGCCCACGGTCGTCGCCCGCCGATCGGCGGGGGTGGCGCGCAGGGCGTACACGACCGATTCCTGCAGCCAGTCCTGCTGCTGCAGCGCCTCGCGGAAGGCCTGTGCCGCGGCCTCCCAGCGCCCGAGGCGCGCGCGCACCTGCCCGAGCTCGGCGGCCATCCCGCGGGTGGCCCCGAGCGCCAGCACCCCCGCCTCGGCGACCGAATCGGCCGCCGCCGGCTGCCCGGCATCGAGCAGGGCCCGTGCGGCCTCGCGCCACGGATCGGCATCCCGGGGCGACACCGCAGTCCATGCGTCCAGCGCCGCGCGCAGCGCGGCGCGGTCCTCGGGTGCTGCGAGGGCACGCACGCGGACGGCGTGGGCGGTGCGGTCGCGCGGGGCCTCGGCGAGCACCGTGTCCGCCCACGCGACGACCTCGCGCCGGCGGCCCTGCACGGCGTACGCGCGCTCGAGCCCCAGCAGCCCCTGGAGGCGCTCGGGCGTCCGCAGCAACCGGCGATACCACGCGACGGCCGAGTCGAGACGTCCCGCGTCCTCGTGCTCGAAGGCGCGCGTGAGCATGAGCTCCGGCGACACCGGCGTCGTGTCCCGCGCCGCCGGTGCCCGCGGCGTCACGACGCGGCCCGCAGGGCGCTGCGCCTCGAGGCCGGCGGCCCCGGCGAGCAGGAGCGGCAGGACCGGCAGGAGCGCCACGGCGGCACCGCAGCGCCGCTCACCGCGGCGGCACGGCATTGAGTCGCCGGAAGTAATCGCCCACCAGCCGCCGCTCGTCGCTCGACAGCGCGCGCAGCTCCGCGGAACCGGGGGCGAGCATCGTCGCCCCGACCGCGCGGCCACCGCGCGGATCGGCGCGCTGGTCACCGCCGGTCTTCGCGTCGCGCTTGCCTGTTTCGTCCTGCTCCTGCTGCTCGAACGACCGGCCGGCGTCGAGCAGCCGGCGGAAGAGCTGCTGCTGGCGCGCGAGGGTCTCGCGGTCGGGGCCGCCCTGCTCGAGGCGCTCGGCGAGCTTCTGGGCCTCGCGCGCCATCGCGTCGGTGCGGCCGGTGGCGTCGTCGGCCCCGGCCTCGTTGAGGGCGCGCGCGACCTGACGCTGCTGCTGCGCCAGCGCCCGGAGGGCGTCGGCCCGCTGGGCGCGCTGCTGGGCGTTCAGCTGCAGCAACTGCTGGGCCTGCTGGGCCGCCGAGCCCTGCTGGTTCGCCGCCTTCTGCAGTTCCTCGAGGAACTCGCTGAAGCCGGAGGCGCTCTCGCTGCGGTTCACCCGTTCGCGGTCGCGCGCGAGCGACTGCGCGGCCTGCTTGAGCTGGTCGGCGGCGCGCTGCATCGCCTCGGCGCGCTGCTGCGGCGTCCCGGCCCCCTTCGCCGCCTCCTGCACCTGGCGCTTGGCCTCGCCCATCGCGCGCTGGGTGCGTTGCGAGACGAGCGAGGTGGACTTGCCCGTGGCGCCGACGCGGTCGGCCGCGCGCTCGACCCCCTGCTGGACGGCCGACTGGTCGCCCCGCATCCCGGACGGATCGCCGCCCTGTTGCGCCTGCGCCGCGAGGTCCTGCTGCTGCTGCGCCAGCTGCTGCATCTCCTGCGCGGCGCGGTCGAGCTCCTGCGCGATCTCGCGCTTCCACTCGCCGATCTGCGCCTGCCGCCCCTGCTGCAGGGCCTGCGCCGCGCGCTGCATCGCCTGCGCCGCGCGCTTCGCGTCGTCGGCCGCCTCGCCGGGCTGCTGCCCCGCCTGGCTCGCGGCCTGCTGCATCTCCTGCGACGCCTGCTGGGCCTGCGCCTTGGCCTCCTGCGCCCCCTGCGCGCCGGCCTGGGCCTTCGCCTGCTGGAGCTTCTGCTGCAGCTTCGCCGCGTCCTGCTGGAAGCGCTCGGTGCGTTCGGCCATGCGCTTGGCCTGCGCGGTGCGCGCCGTATCGCGCCGGTTGGCGGCCAGCGAGTCGGCCATCGCCTGCTGCCGCGCCGCGAGCTCCGCCGCCTCGTCCTTGAGGGTCTGCATCGCCCCCTCGAGGGCGGCGCGCTGCAGCAGCGCCGCCGCCCGCTCGAGCTGTTCGCGCAGCTTCTGCTGTTCCTGCCGGAGCTGGCTCATCTGCTCGGCCGCGTCGGCCGACGAGAGCTGCTGCGCTGCCCGCTCGAGCTGGCGCAACCGTTCGGCCATCTCCGGCGTCATCGCCTCGTTGAGCATCGCCTGCACCTCGCGGAGCCGCTGGGCGAGCGCGCTGTCCAGCCCTCCCGCCTGCTGCAGGCGCCGCTCGAGCGCGGCCGCCTGGTCGGCGACGTCCTTCGCCCGGTCGGTGGCCCGCCGCTGCTCGGCCGCGAGCTGGCGCGCCTGCTCGGCCTGCTGGAAGTCCATCGTGGCCTCGCCGCGGGCGGCCTGGGCGGCGCGGGCACGCGCCTCCTCGGCCGTGCGGCGCTCGAGCGCGCGCTGCTGCGCCGCGACGCGCTGGGCGCTCGCGGCCGCGGTGTCGGCGGCCTCGCGCGCGAGCTGCCGCTGTTCGTCGAGCGACGGGATCCGCAGCAGCAGTTCCCGGCTGCGCGCCACCTGCCGCCACGGCGAGGCGTCCACCGCTTCGGCGACGAGCCGCAGCGCATCGCCCGGCTCGAGCCCGCGGGCCGCGACGTCGAGGCGCACCGTCCCCGCCCACGCCGGTCCGGGCCGCGCGGCCAGCACATCGGTCGAGAGCGGGACCTCGCCCCCCTCGGCCCGGCGGCGGAAGACGAGCAGCCGGAGCTCGCCCAGACCGTGGTCGTCCTGCGCGGCGATCGTCACCGGCACCCGCGCCCCGATCGTCGTCGTCGTGTCGCGCGCCGGGTTCACGATTGCCACCTCGGGGATAGAGTCGGGGAGCACGTCGAGCACGAGGGGGCGCGGCATCTCCGCCGGCGGCCCCGCGTCCCGCGGCTCGGCGACGAACGACCACGCCCGGGAGCGGTCGGCCACGAGCGACCCCGCCAGGCGCGTGCCGTCGGCGCTCGGGACCAGCGGCACCGTGTCGCGGTCGTGCACGAGCGCCGCCCGCGCGATCGGCACGCTGGCGAGCGCCCCGAGCACGAGCCGCGTGCCGCGCGGGACGCGCATCGCGTCGCCGGGTGCGAGGTCCTCCGCCTCGCGCCCCAGATAGGCCGGGAAGACCGCGCGCACCGTCACGTCGCCCAGATAGGGACGCTCGACGACCGCGATGCGCGTCGTGTCGCTCGCCGCGCGGCCGTCGCTGGCCACCAGCGCCACGTCGGCGTCGGCGCGGCCCAGCGCCAAGGCCCCGCGCCCGCCGGCGAGCGCGAGCGTCGTGTCGCGCCACGCCGCCCCGAGCGCGCGCCAGCGCACTACGAGCGACTTCCGCCCCGGGGCGTCCACCGCCACCGCGAGCGCGGTCCCGCGCACCGCGAGCGCCGGCGCACTCACGCGCGGCCGCGGCAGGAGCGTGCCCGTCGCGGCGCGCACCGGATGCAGCGTGGCCGCCCAGCCGTCGGCGGCGCCGCGCGCCGCCAGCGCCGCGCCGGCCACGCCCACCGCGCCGGCCGCCAGCGTCCCGAGCGCCGCCCGGCGCCCCGCCGCGCGCCACGCAGGGGCCCACCCGGGGCCGTCGGCCAGCTGCGACCGGACCCGCCCCGCGGCGAGCGCCCCGAGCGACGAGTCGCGCTCCACTTCGAGCGCGCCCCGCAGCACCCCGTGGCGCAGGCCCCCCTCGCGCTCGACGATCGCCGCCGCGGCCACAGGTCCCGCCGCGCGCACGAGGCGTCGCCCCCACCACGCCGCCGCGAAGGCCGACACCAGCGCCGCTCCCACGCCGAGAAAGGGCACGCTGCGGGGCCATGCGAGCCAACGGGCGTCGGCGATCGCCCATGCCACGATGGCGAGCCCGAGCGTCGCGCCCCCCACGCCCGCCGCCGCGGCGCGCGCGATCCCCCAGCGGCGGACCGCAGCGACGAGGCGCTGGAGCTCCTGCGCGAGCGTCATGCCGCGTACGTCATGGCACGAGCCGGCTCGTGGCGGCATACGCCACGAGGTTCACGCCCATGCGCAGCGCGGCCTCGTGCTTCTCGGGCGGGTCGTCGGGATACGTCCCGACATCCTCCCAGCCGTTGCCGAGGTCGCTCTCGTGCGAGTAGAACACGGCGAGCCGGTCGCCGACGAAGACGCCGTAGCCCCGCGGCGGCTTGCCATCGTGCTCGTGGATCTTCGGCAGCCCGCGCGGGAAGGGGTACACCGCCCGGTACACCGCGTGCGCCAGCGGCACCTCCACCAGCGGCCGGTCCGGGAAGACCCGCGCGATCTCCCGGCGGAAGCTCGCGTCGAGCCCGTAGTTGTCGTCGGCGTGCAGGAAGCCGCCCCGCAGGAGCCACGTGCGCAGCCGTGCCACCTCGGCGTCGGCGAGCCTGAACTCGCCGTGGCCCGTCAGGTGGAGGAATCCGACTTCCGCCAGCCGCTCGTCGCCGATGCGTACACGCAGTTCCTGCGGGGCCACCTGCAGGGTCGTGCGCTGCCGCACCGCCGCGATGAGGTTCGGGAGCGACGACGGATTGGCGTACCAGTCACCGCCCCCCTCGTACTGCAGGCGGGCGACGACGAGCGCCGTCGGCGGGGGCGCCGCCCCGCCGGCCAGCGAGGCGAGCAGTGCCGCCGACGTCGCGCGGGACGCCCACGCCGACACGCGGGACCGCCTCACCCTTCCTCCGCATGGGCGGCCCGATAGGCCGCGTTGCGCGACAACCCGAAGCGGTCCATGAGTTCCGACTGAATGGTGCGCGAGTCCCGGCCGGCCCGCCGCAGGTTCGCCACGGCGGCGGCGATCGTTGCCGCGTCCGCCGGCGCGGGAGGCGCGCCGCCCTCGAGCACGAGCACGACCTCGCCGCGCGGCGGCGTCCCGGCGTAGTACGCAGCAAGGTCGTCCACCGTTCCGCGCCGGAACTCCTCGAACTTCTTCGTCAGCTCGCGCGCCACCGCCGCCCGGCGCCCCCCCAGCCCGGCCGACGACAGATCCGCCAGCGTCTCTCCCATCCGCTGCGGCGACTCGTACACGACGGCGGTGTGGCGCAGTGCCCCGAGGTCGGCGAGCCGCTCGCGCCGTTCGGGGCCCTTGCGGGGAAGGAAGCCGAAGAAGGTGAAGGGGACGGCGGGGAGGCCGCTGCCGGTGAGCGCCGCCAGCACCGCCGAGGGACCGGGCACCGGCACCACCGGCACGCCGGCCTCGATCGCCGCCGCCACCAGGACGGCGCCCGGATCGCTCACCAGCGGGGTCCCGGCGTCGCTCACCAGCGCCGCACTCGCCCCGGCGACGAGGCGCGCGACGAGGCGCGCCGCCGTCTCGCGCTCGTTGTGCGCGTGCACCGCCTCGAGGGGGGTGGCGAGCCCGAGATGCGTGAGCAGCGGCCGCGTGTGCCGCGTGTCCTCCGCCAGCACCACGTCCACGCCCCCCAGGATCTCGGCGGCACGCGGCGACAGGTCCCCGAGGTGGCCGATCGGCGTCGCGACGAGATACAGGGAACCGGGCGCCACCGCGCCGGTCACCACCGGCCGTCCGTGCGCCCCGCGCCCCCGCCAGCGGGGGCCGGCCGCCTCCCGACGGCGGTGCCGCCTACCACGTGACGCGCCACGGCAGGGCCTCCCAGTAACCGGCGGACTGCAGGAGGTGTCGGCGCTCGCGCCCGACCTCGGCGAGCACCTGCTCCGGCGGGGGGCCCGCGGCGGCCGCGCCCCAGAGGACGTCCGTCGTCCATCTGGCGATCGTCGTGGTGAGCGTCGCGGCATCCACGACCGGGTCGCGGAGGGGCCGGTGATCGAGGGTGAAGTGCTGGAGCAGCGGCTGGGTCGCGGCGAGGTTCAGCCGCGCCTGTTCGGCCACCTGCGGCGCCTGGGCGTTCCCCGCCTCGACCAGTCGCGTCACGAGCAGCCGGACCAGCTCGCGGTAGGCGGCGATGAGGGCCGGCGGGGCCTGCACGGGGAGCACCGGCGGGACGCCGTGGCGCCGGAGCTGGAGCACCGGCACGTCCACCGATACGCCCAGATCCATCGGCATGGTCGTGCACAGCAGGGCGGCAATCCGCTCGGCCGGCGTTCCGTCGCCGGGGACGGCGAAATACCCGTGCATGGGCTGGCCAAGTCGGAAGGTGCAGTAGGAGGCGCGCCCACCGGTGCGCACCTCGAGTACGCCTTCGAACAGGGTGGCCGAGAGGTACGACAGCACCGCCGCCCCGTCGTGCGTCGGCAACTCGGGCGGCCACGCGATGCATGGCTGCACCTGGCTCCAGTACATGGCGGCCAACTGTTCGTCCGCCGCCTCGTGGAAGCAGAGCGCGCCGAACTCGGGGCTCACCGGTACCCTGCCGATCGCGTCGGAAATGGCGATCGGCTGCCACGTGCGACCATCGGCGGTCGTCGTGGCGGTCGAGACGGTGCCCTCCTGCAGGAAGAGCATCACCAGCTCCTTCTCGAGCCAGATCGCCACGTAGCCGAAGACGCGGGCCGTCCGGTCGCGCAGGGCGTCGTTGAGCAGGTTGGGGAGGTGGACGTACGCCAGCCGCGTCCTGGGCAGCAGGACGCGGGCATGGGGCCAGCGGAGGCCATCCGTTGTCGCGGGCATCTGGGGCGAAAACGAACACCGGGGCGGCGGTTGGCGCCACCCCGGTGCCGGCCGGACCGCCCGGGTCAGGCGTGCGCCTTGAGCTTCGCCTCGATCGCCGGCTTCGGCAGGGCACCGACCACCTGGTCCACCACCTGCCCACCCTTGAAGAACAGGAGGGTAGGAATGGAGCGGACGTTGTACTTCTGCGCCCAGGTGCTGTTCGCGTCCACGTCCACCTTCGCGACCTTCACCTTGCCGGCGTACTCGGTCGCCAGCGCCTCGATCGTCGGCGCGATCATCTTGCACGGGCCGCACCACTCGGCCCAGAAGTCCACCATCGCGAGACCGTCGTGCTGGAGGATCTCGCTCTCGAACGTCGCGTCGGTCACCGCGAGCGCGGCATTGCCCATGGGTCTGCTCTCGTGCCGGGCACCCCCGGCGGGTTGCGGGTGATTACGATTCGTCCCGGCCTCCCCGGGAACTCCCAACATGTCCGATCCTGCTCCGCGCGGCACGCGCATTGCCCACATCGGCATCGCGGTGCGCGACCTCGACGCGATCCTGCCCTTCTACCGCGACCTCCTCGGGATGCCCGAGGTGCCGCTGGCCGACGCCGACGGCGCCCGCATCGAGGCGGTGGGCGCCGGCGAGTCGCTCGTCGAGCTGCTCGAACCCGCGAGCGACGAGTCGCCGATCGCGAAGTTCCTCGCCAAGCGCGGACCCGGGATCCATCACGTCTGCTTCGCCGTCGACGACCTCGAGGGCACGCTCGCACGTGCCAAGGCCGCCGGGGTGAAGCTCATCGACGAGGTGCCCCGCATGGGCGCCGAAGGCAAGCGCATCGCCTTCCTGCATCCATCGAGCACCGCCGGGGTCCTCGTCGAGCTGACGGAACACTAACCGCGAAGCCCGGTGCCGGGTTCACCGGTGCCGGGTTCACCAGTGCCGGGTTCACCAGTGCCGGGTTCACCGGTGCCTCGGCTACGTCTTGCCGACGCCGCCGATCCGGCAGAACTCGGCCGTCTTCTCGATGTCCGCGGACTCCAGGTACCAGCGACCGTTGGGTC
>Ga0209972_10000150_pt1 | contig 66498 bp, 98 predicted proteins | sample NOAtaG_7_FD_187302 | JGI IMG/M metagenome (GOLD analysis project Ga0209972, IMG submission 187302) | Freshwater lake microbial communities from Lake Erie, under a cyanobacterial bloom - NOAA_Erie_Diel1S_2200h metaG (SPAdes) (version 2) | ecosystem: Environmental > Aquatic > Freshwater > Lake ... | reverse complement strand
AATCTTGTTCCCTACATATTTAGGCGTATTCATTTCATTGAACTTGGTCTTGGCATATACCATGATACCGGCGTCTTCTTTGATCTTTGACCAATCGACCCCTCTTTCCTTTAGATAAATGTCTAGTGCACGAAACGCTGAATCGATATCGTTGTGTGCCTCTTCAAACATAAAGACCTGAGAATAGTCATACTCCTCTATTAGCTTAGCTCCATTTTCAACACATAAATTTCCAAAGCAATCAGTATAGACACTACAACCATCTTCTATATTGACTAATGCTAGAGTCAATTCTGAAGGATCAAATGAAGTATTACTAAAATTGTCTTTTAGTTCATCGAACTTAACTAGTGCTCTACCAACACTTGTAAAATAATCTTGTGTGAAATAATCTGGGGTGTTGAAATAAACTAGATACATAACTTTTATTTTTTTGTTTAGAAGTCAGAGCAGGATTCGAACCTACATCTCTCACCTACTATAGTGAGGCGTTACCATTTACGCTACCTGACTTAAGATAACCAAAATATTAGCTCAACTTAGGAAGCCTAATACTAGTAGATCTTTTGCTAGCAAGCTCTTTCTCTTTAGCAATGCTTTCTAAGATCTCATCGAATCTTTTTACAGCATAATCGCTTTTCTCTTGAGCATCTTTATTTTGCCAAGAAACAACTTTATCAATAAAGTCCTCGAACTGTTTGGTAGTCACTTGGCAGGTTGTAGTTATGCCAGTATGATTGTCTATAGTAAGATCATATTTGTAACCAACTTTCTTGTTAACCGTGAACTCACGAACAAACACGTAGTCATATTTAGATCGACCAGTTTGAAGCTTGATCTCACCAGGATTATCTTGAAGCTCACGCTCATTAGAGGAATAATCTTCTGAACGAACCCATTCAATTGACTTATAACTCTTGAGCTTAAGTGAAAAACCAGGCTTCATGAAAGAAGTCTTTTGATCGTTTTCAATATCTGACTCAAGTTCACGAATACTACGATGAAGTGCATCGATAGGAGACTGTAATTGTCTTAACGCAATACTAATCTCTTTACAACGCTTTGACCAATTATTCAAGAATAGATCTTTGATAGTCTCATGATTCTCACATATACGACCAATCGTGATGCCATACTCGATATCACTAGGATCAGAATGTGTGTTACCACTAGACCAATTGAATTGAAATTCAGGAGCCTCTTTCTCACGCCACGTGTTTCTAATACTGAATTCTAGGCGATTTGCCCAACGATCTTTTTGAGTATGCATAGTAAGACTCTCACTACTAATGTCCGCCTTCAAAATGCTAAGACGAATGTTTTGATTGAACCACTCTAAGATCTCATCGTTAAGACTCTGTAAATTCACATTGAATACATTCGTAGTGTATTCACTAACCTCGTTTTGTTTAACGAGCAATTGCGCTTGAAGCGCTTCCAACATAACTTGTTTGTTGTTCATAACTATTATTGTTTTTTGGTTATCAATATACTGTGCCATTCGGACTAGCCTAAAATGGGCTTAGAATCTATGTAAATATACAACAATCCAGTGAGATAAAAAAATATCTAGTGAACTATTTTAAAAATTGTCGATTGATTATCAATCAGTTGTGCAAGTTGTTGAAAGTGAATAAGTTATAAGTGGTTGATTACCAATAGGTTAACCCTAACTTATTGATTATCAATCCCATACTTCTGGATAAGCTTGTCTATTATCTCTTTATCCATCTTATTGAACGTCTTTTGATCTTGTATTTTTCTGACGTAGTCAATATGTTTATTGATAGTGATTAATCTTAAAGCATATTGTTCGTGGTGGTGTGTATTTGTAGAACAGAACTTATACTCTTTAGTCAGTGTTTCTTTAAGTAACTTAACTCTGTTAATGTAAGGATCTGGTTCTGTCTTCTTAGGTCTATTCTCGAATAGCTCTTTAGCTTCCATAGCTTTGACAAGTTTATCACCCATCTTCGATATGGAGAAGCTATTGAATTTCATCAGTCCTTAGATCCCTTAACTATATATTTGAGAATAGTTTTCTGTAGCTCAGATAAGGCTTGTGTATTCTCTCTAATCAGTTCAGAGAGTCTGTCTCTCTCTTCTACAAGTAGTGCCATCATCTCTTCTTGTAGCTTATCTACTTTAGCTTCTAGCTCGTCGTTCTTTTTAACCAGTCTTTGATGCTGCATCCACGCAAAATATCCAAGGATAAATGCAACTAGACCTAGTACTCCGTATTGTAACAAATAATCTTTTGTGCTGTGAGTCGTGACGATTTGAAGTAAATACATTGTTAATGTTAATTTAATGGACTAATCTTTTTGTACAACATATATTCCCAATACTTGGCATATTCATACAAGTCTTCACGCTTCTCATCTATGATGCCCTTTTCAATCATATCAATCATGATCTCTACCCACATATACCTAGGGTTAACATGGTAATAAGGATGGATCTCATTTGGTATACCTGACCCGTCTGCAATGTCGTCTAGCACGTCATAATATAACATAACAATAAATATTAGTTTTACTTTAAGGATTACTTATTGAACAGTTCTTTGACACATTTTTTGGCATCACGTTTGGCAATCTTGTATGCTTCTATCTCCATAGGGTGTTTACTATCTGGAAGATACATACTTAAGATCTGGTAATGCCTCATGTTTTGCCTGTAATGTGTATATTCATGGATAATACTACAGGCTAGTTCATGTAGATCATGGTGCATACTTTTATCTATAAAGATGGTGGATTCTATCTCATCATAGAATGCCATACACCCTTCAGTATAGTAGTCACCATTCTTGAACTCTATGTAAGGAAGGTCTCGGTTGTATTTAGACATACCATATTTTGCAACACACCAATCAAAGATCTTGTTGGCATGTCGCTTGGTAAGCTTTGGTTGTTTGTCCATAACTAGATTTGTTCTTCAATGAAGACCTGTTCGATCTTCTTGGGTAACTTATTATAGTTCATTCTAAAGTGGTTAGGCATCATTTTAACTAACCTCTTGTTTGAATACGGGCTATTGTTAGAGGTACACCATTTCCTGGTGGCCAACATTCTATTATAAAAATGAATGTAACAATTAGCCTTCTTTATGTATTGATCAATGTCTATATCTAGACCGAACTTCTTTATGATCTTGACAGCTCTTTTCTCATTGTCTAGTTCTAGGTCTCTAGACACAGCTAGATGCTTCTTAATGTCTCTAACTTCCTCACCCATCAACCAATCGTCTACTTTAGGGATCGATACATCTGCCTTCTTCCACAAGTCTATCTGATCTACCCATTGGGTCAAATGAGCAAACTCATGTGCCAAGATCTCTATGGAGTCTGGTCTATTCATAGAGCATACCAGCTCCTTATTATATTCGTCAAAATACCCAGAACATTGTAACTTGCCTGGGAGCCTGACGTATTTGGTGCGTCTGAGATCACACTTGATCCCATACTTCTTGCACTCTTGTTTAACGTACTTTACGAATTCTTTTGCTTTCTTATTCATAGAATGTCTTTTTAAAGGTCAAAGAATCCTATGATAAATATTCCGTTTGGATTTGTTCTATATGTTTACAGGTTCCAGCCCTGCCACTAAATTTGAAGGCGTGGCAATTGCATGACCAGTTTTTATGGTCCAGCTTTACAGTATAAGAACGGCCTCCATTTCCTTCAACGTCCCAATCCAACCTCAACTTAAAGGCCTCATTTGTGCCTCCTACGTGAGGCTTACGGAACCACATAAGGTCGGCTTCCGTAGTCCCACTAGGAACATCGATCCTCTTACCATCTACTTGGACATAAGTACCTTTGTCGTCTTGAGTAGGAAAAGGATATTGAAAGCTGTGTATTATTATCATAGGGGTTTAAATTTAAATAAATTCCAGACTCTGGAAAAATCAAAGCCTGTAGTTTTTGGTCTTAGTTTACCGAAGTCATACTCGCTATGGAGATTATGTGCTTGAGGTTGAACGTTTCTGCAAGCAGAACCCACTCCAAACATATTCATCCACTCTTGTTGACTTACTTTCTCAGGATAAGTTGTACTCTTAATTTTAATGTTGCTCATATTAATTTTATTTAGTGTAACCAAATATTTTTGAATCATTAATTTCACGATAAGAATAATCTACACGAACTACCTTAGTTAACTCCTTTTGCTTGATAGTGCCTGTCTTACGATCTTCAATCATAACAGTAGCAACACCTTCATAAGGATCAAGATCAATTGAATCATAGTACTCGTTAGCTTGCTCAAATGTATCAAACAAACGCGTCTCTGTATCTTTATCAGTATATCCATCTAACAACTCTGATTCAAAGTCGTCTTCATTTTCTACAGTAAAGTAAGGACTAACTGTAACAAAGAACTTATTAGGGTCTTTTCCATCACCTATGATCTCTCTAGCTAGCTCTTTAATTTGTGCTTCACTCAATTCAATTGGGCTATTCTCTCTCGAAGATAAAATAGCTTGCATGATTTGTATAGCTGCTCGATCAGTAGTTGCTGGATCAAAACCACCAATATGCCACTCAATCATTTCATCTGTACGAAGCATACGATATTCTTTCCAATCATATACAGTAAAGACTTCACCAGACTCGAGCTCCATTTCCCACTCGAAGTTGACTTTGTCTTGACCTGTATTTGAATCTTCATTAGGTTCACCTAATACCTGGATTAACTGATCAACACTTGCAGTTACAATACTATCGTGGAAGCTAGTTCCTGATACACGCTTATTTGTCTTTTTCATATAACCTTTATTTAGTTTTAAATTATTGAATGTCTTCAAATTGTCCCCAAGGAAAATTCATATCAAACTTGATATTTGCACTTCTACAAACACTACCAAGATCAACTACTACTCCGTAAGGAATGTTTGATAAAATAGTATTCTCTTGTAGAGTTTCTTCAAGGCGAATAGCCGTATTTGGATAATCTACTTTGAATGATGCAATAGCCTTCTTAAGCTCAGGCTTGGCTCTTTCTAATAATGTTTTCATAACTGTTTATTTTAATTGTTTTTTAAATTCTTTAATCGGATCTTGTTTAGCAATTCGTTTAATGTAACTACTAACTCTATGCTTCTCATTTAATGAACGCATAAGTTCATCTCGTTCTAAGGTCTCTTTCAACCATTGTTCTCTGTTAGTCTCATATAGACTAAGTTTTTTATCTTTACTCATAACTCATAATTTGGTTCATAATCTTCATCTGTATCGTAGCATCCTACCATACGTTCTAACTCAGCATCAATACGAAGTTGATGAGGTCTCCAACGTTCATAACGTTCTGCATTTGTTTCTTTATCTTCAGGCCAATGACTATCATTGTCCCAACCTTTTGGAAACATAGGCTTAAGATCTTCACTACTTACATTAGGATTGATTGTTTGAATCTCACTATCAAACACATTTTTGTCTAGGCTAATAAGCCTCTCTAAATTTTCTTTCACACTTTTCATAACACACAATTTTATAATTAATAATCAAATGAATCTCTCATATTGAAGTCCTCGTCTTCTAGAATGTCAATTTGCTCTTCGATCACACTATCAGGAACATGGCCATCCAAAAACATTTCAAGCTCAACCTCTTTTAGTATCTGATCAATTGGCATTGCTTTGTACTTTCTAATTTCTACTTTGATCTCTTGACCCAAATACTCGATAACTGCAATACCTTTAGTACCTTCTTTGTAGGTATACTCTCGTCCTTTTGGACTTACGAACGTCTTACCAACTTTAGCACTATCCCAATCTCTCTTCTTACCAACTTCTTTTCTTTGCATCATAACATTTATTTTTTAGGTTATTCAAATAAACAATTCTCTTGCTCCCATCGACCGTTTATAAGTCTCTCGATCGTATAGTCACCATTGTACTTACGATTCTCTGGGTGTGTTAGCCACACTTTCACATCGTCTTTCCAAATCTTGAGTTCGTCTCCGTCCCAAGCTTGCTCGATTGTATCGAGACTTTCTAGTTGTCTTTTTGTGTATTTCATAACTTTTATTTGTAATTAAATATAATTATGGAGTCGCGGTCAATCAATTAAAGTCCACATTCCATTCTGTATACTCTATCATGGTGTTCAGCCTCTGAATATACATCTAAATTCAAATATGTATTATTCCAAAAATTATGAAATAAATACGTATCCGCCCATTTAAGGTCAGCTTTCATCACCACTTTAGCTTCATCAGCTGTTAATACTTCTTTTTGTTTTAATTCTTGTACGTTCATAACTATTATTTTTATTAGCTTAAAGAACTTAATACCACACCTTTGTAACCAAGGCTATTAGCCTTCTCGATACCAACGAACTCGCTAAAGTCTTCACCTGGTACCTCATACAAGTATACCTGGAAGTTCTCACAAAACTTCTTAATATGCTTGGACTGCTCGGCCCAATCCATATACATCGTATTGATGCCTAACGTATAGTCAAGCCAATCGTGAACATCACAAATATTCAATACAGGAAATTCGCTTTGTAGCTCAGCGATAACTCTGTTTCTACCTTCTAATACTAATTCATTCATATTCATAACTTTTATTTTAAGTGTCCTTTAATCAATCGAACAATGTAAATATACTACGAATTTTTGACACCAAAAAATTTTTAGTGAACTATTTTGAAAATTGTCGATTGATAATCAATTAGTTATGCAAGTGATTGGAAATCAATCAGTTACACACCTTGATAATCAATTAGTTACGTATGTAGGAAAATTAATATGTATAAGTGACTCACTTCTTGTACCTGCACCTGTCAAAATGCCATTGTTTCATGGCGCTTCCTTTTCCTTTCTTTAAACAGTGCGGACACGTATACACGGGACGAATATCACCAGCATATTTAGGACATTTATCAAAATGATATTTTTTTGCATTATTAGATGCTGTTTTAATTCCACAATGAGGACATTCAATATGGCTGTATACTTTTCCTATGCTAGCTTCTTTTATTTTATTTTTATGTTCTTCAGACTTAGGTTTTCTCATTCTCATTTTTGTTTCCTCAGTCTTAGGTTTTTTCATTCTACTCTTATGGTATTCTGATAAAGGCTTGCCTGTTTTAAATTCACTAATCTTTTTATTTATATGAGCTCTTTCTTCTGGTGTCATGTTTAATCTTTGACTTATTAAGTGGGCTGCGCAATATTCACCTTTATCATAATGAATTTGATAATGCTCTTTTAATGGAAGTGCAATAAGATTAAATATATTATTGTTATTTCTATCACCATCAATGTGATGGATATCATAAGTCACTCCATTTTCATCAACTGGTATCGGTCCGTAATAATCAGACCATATTTTTCTATAATCAGCCATAAAATAAAAATGGACCCAGAGGAAGTAAAGGTCCCGGAATGACCGATACTCCATGAGTCCAATAAATTATTGTAGATAGTTGATTCCGGCAACTTTCTATCTATAATAAATATCTTACTTTTTAAAATCTATAAATTCATTACCATCTTCTTGACTCAAATGATCTTCTTTAGACTTAAATAATACATCTCCAGATCCATCTAATCCGAGGTTTTTAAGATGTGTATAATAAAAATCATCGAGTTGGAATAACTCTTGTGCATCTTCTTTTATCTCTGGTGCATCTATAGGCATTGCTTCTAGACGTTGTAGCATTTTGTTTGAGAACGGATCTTCTATGAACAAGAAGTAACAATTGTAGCAAAGCCATCTTAGGTTCTCTATTCTCCAGTCACTACGTTTACCGTTAACAAAGTTAAGTAGTAAAGGTGCTTTCATATCTGTCAATCTCTTCTCACTGAACTTACATGTTGCACATTGGTAACCTAGTCTACCATCTTTCATTAGAAGTTCTTTCAACCTTATAATCTTCTTGGTATTGATAGGTTGATTCTCTACTAACATGTCGTCTAGATTCTTCTTCCACTGTCCACCTACCCAGTTCTTAGGCATACCTTTGCCTGCTTGATTCTTGTGTAGTTCGAACAAGCTTTTGCCTGTAGCTTCGTCTATATGTTTCTTTGCATACTTCTTGTATGTAACATCTGTAATGCCAAGCCATCTAGCAGCTTCTTTATTGCTTCTAGTATTAGCCATGGCTTCTCTAATTCTTTCTGGAGATAATTGCAGGCCTCGGTTCCACCAGGTTTCTGGTCTAACGCCTCTAGCCATATTTTCTTTCGTGAAGTTATATTGCTTGCTCATCTATTTTAGGGTTTACTTTACACATCAAGTTCCACAAATCAGTTGGGTTGTTAAGTATTACCTCGTCTTTATCATTCACTATAATTGGGTTCATAGTCCCATCAGAGTTTACTCTATCGTATAAATAGAATCCTATTAGTTCCATACATTGCTTACCGAAGTTCATATACAACAACATGTCTATGATAGTAAAGAACTTCTCATCATAGTTAGTAAAGTCAAGGTTTAGATCTGCATAGACTATATTCTGTCTAACAAAGATCTCTTCCATCATCACAATAACATTAAAGAATAGTTCACGCTTCTTGTCTATTACAGACTTCCTCTTCCTTCTAATCAAGGTTTTGGTACCTAAGATCTCATCGACAGCTAACTGAACTTGCTTATATTCTTTTTCCATGCTTTCTCTTTTTAGGTACGTCTATCTTTCCAGACTTAGGTTTTTCTTGTATGGTGTGAATTAAGTTCTTAATGTGAGTGCACATCTCATAGTCTTCGTCTTCAACGTACCAGACTAAACAGGTCTCAAGTGCTTGGATCCAGTTGTTCTTATGAACCTCTACATACTGACCTGAATCGTTTATTTCAAATAAAGATGCGTAGATCTTCTTATCAGCGACTGCTTCTTCTATAGCAAGTGGTACATGCTTCTTAACCAGATCTTTTAGAATATCTGACTTAGCAATTTGCTCTGGAGTTAAACTATCTAAACTATCAAATAGTGCTCTAACAGGTTTACGCATAACTAAATTAATCGTTTTTACTTGAATCTAGGGTTATGCAGTCTCATAAACTCTGCATGCTCTGGTCTTTTCTTGCCATAGAATGGATGGTTTTCTCCTCTCATCTTTTCTTTAAAGCTTTCTGATTGTGTGTTTCTAACTCCTGTATATGTAGGACAGTTGTCGAAGTGCCATCTATGCATAACATTCTCATTTCCTTTTTTACCACAGTGAGGACACTCAGCATCTCTCTTCTTCTTTCCTTTCTGAGCTATGCTAAGTTTAAGTTTAGTTTCCTCTGACTTGACTTTCCCTAAACCAGATTTGTTACCTTTAGAAGTAATAGTCAGCTTTTGTCTATGCTCTAACGTCTTCTTTCTACCAAACCAAGGATGGGCTTCTTTACTTCCGAATCCACCATCTCCGATTTCCTCTTTCATGTTAGCCCAGTTATCTGACTTAACTACATTGAATAAGTTAGAATAATACAATCCTAACTCTTTTACTTCATCTTCATTAATTGTTTCGTGAAGTATCCAAGTCTGTAAGTCTGAGTTCTTGAGGTTGTGCAAGTTAAGGTGTCTTTTCCATCTTAGCCCACTACCTTCATACTTATAAGGATCTTGAACTGTCTTACCTAGATACAATAACCCTTTAGGACTCTGCTTAACGTATATGTAAGTCTTCTTATTCTCCACCTTTCATAGCTTTGATTATCATCGTAGCTACTGAATTTAAAGGTACGATGAATCCTATAACGTTACGATATGGCGATCTATCATCAAAATCTACCATTACGCCAGCAGCTCCTAGGCGTTTCTGTAATGCTATACTTATTTGTTGAGCCAAAGCTTGCTTGTCTCTAGGATCTTGGAACTCTTGATCTAGAATGAACTGGAGTTTAACTCCTTTCTTGGTAGGATTATCGTTAACGTCGAACTGAAGCTTGTACTTCTTTCCTCCGACGGTTATATTGAATAGTGGATTAATAGCCTGCGCCATCTTGTTTTTAAATAAATATCTTACTCTATTGTTAATAGTGACATATCGAACGGTGGATTTTTAACCACGATTTGATCTGGGGCTAGGCTGACCACGTTCTTTACCTCTATTCTGGCTGATCCTAGTTCATATATTCCTGGTTCATAAGGTTCTATAATCGAGCTTATACGCGTCAGGTTTTGTAGAAAAGGATCTTGTTGAGGATCGACTTTACCAAAGGACACTTCAATTTTAATGTTATAATCATCTGGCTGACCTACTTTGTAGATCGAATCGAAATCAACCTGATTGTAGAACTCTTTATCGTGTTCCCAATCCTCTAGTGAAAATCCTAATAGTTCGTTTGCTGGATCATGTTGGTTACTGAAGATAGATATGATCGCTTTCTTTTGATCTTCGTTTCCTAACCACACTCTTGAAAAGAATGGTTCTATTTGTACTATGAACATCGGATTCAATTTGCCAGGTTCTGACAAAACTAGATCCATATCGATCTTATTTAGTTTGGGTTCACCATGATTAAAGTTACCCCACTTCTGTAAGAATCTCCTAATCTCTATTCCGTCTGCTATTTTCTGAAGTTCAACACGTCTTTGTGCATCTTGATTGTTCTTATCAAACCAATTCTTTCCTCTTGAAGATACACATGTGAAATGATATACCACAGCAGAGAAAGTTTGTTTTAGACTTATTCCTGCATGTAAACATCTTTGGACAAAGTCAGAATCTTCTCTAGCTCTTCTAAACAAAGTATCATATCCTCCTATCTTCATCCACGTTTCTTTATGAAATGTATATGGTGCAAAGAAGTAGTCTACTATTTCACTTCTTTTAACTGTTTCTGAAAACTCTACAAACTCATCAAATTTAAATTCAAGAGGATCTAAACCAAAGTCTTTTGTTATAGTTTTATCTGATGGTCCATGAAGTGGTGGTTCTATTCTAGTAGAACTTAATATTGTATTCTCTTCTAAAGCATTTATAACTTCCGTATCATAATGTTTAGACACAACCATATCAGATTGTAGATAGCTTATAATGTCATACTTTGCTAGTTCAACTATCAAATTAGAGTTTCTTTGATAGCCTACTATTCCTTTTAGTTTATGAGTAACTATCTTTAGATCAGTAAAGTCATTCTTTACAGACTTTAAATAGTCAACAGTTCCATCTGTGTCTTTATCTACAAATACTATTATTTCATGGTCTTTATTATCTAGATTCTCTTTCAAAGACTTCAAGAGTAGTTTAGTATATTCTAAAGTACCAGCTCCTACATTAGTTGCAAATGTTATATTTCTCATTTTAGTTTATTGTATACTTGTCTAATACCTTCTTCTAGACCAATATAGTTAATTCCAATTGGTTTATAATCACCTATATAATTAGTGACGATATTATTGTTAGACGATATAGCAACTTTATAATTGCTAAGATTATTTACCATCATTGCAATATCTAAAAGCGATTGCTTTCTTTCATAAACACAATCATATGTTTTAGGCAAGTTATTATTGTTTATATAGTAGTCAACTACACTAACTAGATCTTGCATATAAAAGAAGTCCATGTATTTGTATTCATAAACCTGCATGTCTTCTTTATTTATGTACTTATTGATGCAAGATTTGATAAACCTAGTGTCTAATTCATTCTCATCAAACACAGCAAACACTCTCAAATTATAAAAGTTATTTATCTCTTCTATTGATCTAGCTATAACTTTCTTACTCAATCCGTATGGTTCATCAGACATATATAGTTCAGCACCAGAACCAAAATGGATTAGTTTATCATAAGACAATTTATTCTGAAGTAGATTATAATACATAGACAAGTTAATGTCCATGTCTAGATAATTGTCTTTTCTAAGTCTACTACCTCCTGATACTGCGGTATGTATTATTACATCGAAGTGCTTATCTCTCATGTAAACTCTTGTGTCAATAGAGTTAGTAAGGTCTAATGTGTCTCTGCCAATACATGTTACATCATACTTGCTAGATAGTTCTCTGTAAAGACTCTTAGCAATATAGCCAGATTTACCTGTAATTAATATATTTTTTATTCTATCCACTGTATATTTTTTAATTCTCCTGGTATGAACTTACCGTCTTCTCCTAACTTGGCTACTACTTTAGGTTCATGAAATTCATTAGGATCTGTGAACACTTCACATATTGCAGGACCTTCTTGACTAAAGAATTCTTTTAGCGTAGATTCAATATCACTATTGTTCTTTATAGAATAATAAGGTAAGTCGTATGCATTTATTAACTTCTTAAAGTCTGGAAAAGAAACTCCGCTTGACTTCTCAGAAGCTACATACTTCCCTTTAAAAAAGGTTTTCTGAGATATCTTTATAGACAGATACCCATCGTTGTTTAATAGAATGAGTTTTATAGGAAGGTTATAATGTTTGATTGTTTGTAATTCATGTACGTTCAAATGTAAACTTCCATCTCCTTCAAGACAAACTATTTTGTGTTTAATAGCAGCTCCTATTGCTGCAGGCATTCCGTATCCCATCGGAGCACAACCAGTATTTGTAATTAGTCTTTGATCTTTCTTAAGATCTAAAACCTGCATAGTAACTACATTAGCAGATCCATCACTTGTTATTACATGGTGGTCGGTTGGTATAACTTTACTGAGCTGCTCTATAAAATAATAGTTACTAACAAAGTCTTGATTGTCTCTGTGTCTTTGTAAAACTTTAGGAGCTTTGTTTACTTCATTACAATGATCAATCCACTCTGTATTAGTTCTAGGTAACTCTTGAGCCAATAGCTGTTTTAAAAACTGTTTAGCATCAGACTCAACTTTAAGATCAGTAAATAGTGTTGGTTTATTTAATTCATTAACATCTACGTCTACATGTACTTTATAAGCTTGTTTAGCAAAGCTATGAAAGTTGTATCCTGTTTGTCTAACATATAATCTGCTTCCTATAGTTAATAAGAAGTCACAATCACTGATTAAGTTGTTGGCACATATTTGTGCGTGTGTTCCAAATCTACCATAGTATTGTGGATATTCTGATGTGACTAGATCATTTCCGTTCACTGCAGTTATAACAGGAATATTGGTTGCTTCTAAAAGTTTATGTAGCTCATCAACACCACCACTTAATCTAATACCATTTCCAACTATTAGTAGTGGCTTCTTTGCCTCTTTCCATTTATTTAATATTGTTGATAGATCAATGTTGCTAGCATTTTTTATTTCTGTATTATCTTCAAAGCCTACTAATAATTCTGGTTCTATATTTGCTGATTGTACATTCAATGGTATATCTATCCAAACAGGACCAGGTCTACCTGTAGTTGCTAACTTACAAGCCTTTTCTAAATGATACTTTATTTGATCTGGTTCATTTACCTGTACTGCATATTTAGTCATGCTTTTTACAGACTCAACTATATTAAACTCTTGGTCTCCTAATTGTCTTAAAGGTAGGTTTGTATACTCAGTAGTCATTTCTTTATTGACTTGACCACTTATAACAATAACAGGAATAGAGTCTAACCAACTACATAAAGTACCAGTAATAGCATTAGTTCCACCAGGTCCACTAGTAACAACACAAGCGCCTAACTTGTTATTAATTCTAGCATATCCTTCTGCAGCGATAGACGCAGCTTGTTCGTGGTGCGTTGCTACATATTGAACTCCTTCGGTACTTCCTAATGAATCAACTAAGAATATGCAACCTCCACCAGATACTGTAAAAATTGTATCAACTCCATAGTTATCCCTTAAGTATTGAATCACAAAGTCAGATACTCTCATACGTTTCATTTAAAACTTTTCTAATGACTTCAATGTCTTCTATATTTTTTAGAAAAGGTTCTTTATCAATAAGCACCATAGTCAGTTGACCTGTACTCTTTTTATCAGACTTTACAATCTCTAAAAGTCTATCTAAGTTAAACCAATCTCTTTCTAATTCTAGTTCACTGTCTTTTATCAATTTGATTCCTTTGTCTAGAATGATCTCATAGTTGTGAACATCATAGCCAAGATACTTTGAAACTCTAGCCGCTATCATAGATCCTAATATAACAGCAAGTCCATGAGGTATCTTGTTGTTAGACGTAGTTTCTATTGCATGGCCAAATGTATGTCCATAATTTAGAAAGCGTCTTTCCTTTTTATCAAACTCATCTTTCTTTAAAATACTAATTTTATATGAAAGACCTTCATGAATCATTTCTAGTATATCTCTAGAAAGATTAAAGTTCTTAATGTCGTTTTGTAATATGCTAAATTTATAAATCTCTCCTAAACCACTAATATAATCTTTTCTAGTGAGCGTATTTAGAAACTCTTTATTAATTAATATCTTAGTTGGTGGATAGAAAGTTCCTACTAAATTCTTCTTACTACGTAGATTAATAGATGTTTTTCCTCCTACACAACTATCAGCTTGTGCCAAAAGAGTTGTTGGTATTAAAATGTATTCTATTCCTCTGGCATAAACAGATGCACAAAATCCTGCTAGGTCTTGTATTATACCTCCACCTATAACAATTAACTTGGTTTTTACATTAGCTCTTCTTTCAGATAGCTGGCTTAATAAGTCCTCAGCTCCTTCAAGAGTCTTTGCTTTCTCAGTTGCTTCTACTATTATACCACTATTTAATTCAGGATATAGGTTAGCGACATTACTATCTACAATAGATACGGTATTAGGTTCTTTCATAAGATCCTGAATCACTTGCATCGTGTCTATGAATTCAATAGTATAACTATGAATTGAAGACTCTATAGTTAATTTGCTGTGCATGTATAACCTCCGTCTATTATAATGTTTTGTCCTGATATGAACGTATTCTCTATTGACATTTGGTATACTAGCTTAGCAACCTCTTCTGGTTTTCCAAGTCTTTTAGCCGGAACCTTCTTTACAAGTTCTTGTAGTTCTAATTCAGTATTATTCTGATACGTCAAATCTGTTCCTATAAAACCTGGTGATATAGTATTGGCTAAAATCCCTTGGCTTGTATACTCTGCTGCTATTGCTTTAGTTAATGCGTGTAATGCATTTTTGCTTGCACTATAAGCAAGTCTATTAGGTTTTGCTATATTAATCCAAATGCTTCCTATGTTTACTATTCTACCGTATCCTTTTGATATCATATAAGGTAAACACTGTTGTACAATTTGCAGAGCAGAGTTATAATTAACCTGCATCACATCATTATCAGATATGTCTACAATACTTTTTAAAGGGTTAATACCTGCATTGTTAATAACAATATCGTACTCTATATCTTCTAATAGAACATCTGATCTCAAGTCTAATTGATCTCTCGTAGGACTAATCACATAATGACCATTACTTTTAAAGTATTCTGTGATTGCTTTACCTATGCCTCTAGAACCTCCTGTGACTAATACTTTCATGATTATTTAACAAATGTACTATTTCCAAATATTCTTACAATTTCACATTTAGAATTAGAAATAGAAACTGGTATTTTATTATCTCCTATTAAGTATTCTTTAAGTGCACTTTCATAAAATATTTCATTGTAATTTTTCTTATACCAATAATCATCTATAAAATAATAGTATTTTGTTTTTACATCCATGTAATTTTCTGGGCCTGCCATCCATATATCATATATACCATCAGGTCTTGAATTTGAACATAAAATATGATCTTTAGATAATTCTTCCACTTTAAATTTTTCTGTATAATTTATATCCATTCTAGTTGAAAAATATATATCATATTTTTTATAATTTCTTGCTATTTCAAAAATCTTTCTGGATCCTTCAAGCATATTTTTAACTCCTAAATTTGCTCTAGAAAAATGATGGTCTTTAATATACTCTATTGGAACATTAGGATCTTTATCTTGTTCTATATATAATATCTTAGGATTATAGGATGCATGTATTCCAGATATGTCTGCTAGCTTTGAAGACTCTTCTAAATTTTTTCCAGTTAAATCATCCCAGCCATTCCAATAAGATCCTCTATTTGTATTAACTGTATTCCATGTATGAATAAAGATATCACCTGGTATTTGTGAATACACGTTATCAAAAAAATTTCTATAACATGATTTCCATGATCTTGAATGCCCGTGAAATAAATAAGCAATTTCCATTATTTAAATTGTATTTATTGATTGATTAATTCTATCTTGAATCATTTTAATTCTAGATAAATCATAGTTGGCATTCATATTATAATACTCGTGTTTACTCATTAACCATTCGTATTCAAACATCTGCGCTTTTGATAATGCTCTAGATAAATTTTTAAGACTTATAGATGGATCAAATATAGCATATCTAGTTTCAAACTTATCTAACAACCCTTCCGAATTAAGCTTCTTAAGAAAGTTGAGTGAGTCTACTGATACTGCGCCTCCTAAACAGGCTTTTAATCCCTTCTCTTTTACTTTACTAAATACAGATTTTGTCATTTTAAATATTTCGTCACTATTAACATAGGATCTATCTTTTCCCATTGAAGAAACTAGATCTACTCTACCAACTGTAATAGCATATAAGCTGTCTGCTTCTTTTATTGAAAGTATAGAATCTATATTGGATACCGCTTGTTGGGTTTCTATATTAACTAAAAGCTGTAATGATGATACTACGTCTTCTGGAAGGGTTTTGTTTATAGAGTCTATAAACTTTTTTAATCCAAATGCTGATTCTACCATCGGAGCCACTACTCCTTTAACTCCTATGATAGATAAGTCTTTCATATCTCTTATTGCTTCAGGGCCACCAATCTTTAAATTAAGTTTTACTTTAGATTGATTACAAACTTCTTTTAATCTAATTGTCTCATTAAAAGTTGCTCCTTCATCTTCAAAGCTTGTTTTTATTCCTATAAGCCCGTCATTCTCTACCAAGTCGGTTAATATCTTTGAACACTTAAATTCTCTTATATTCATACTATTTGTTTTTATTTTTTTAATTTACCAAATAAATTTATACTTATAATATTCTACGATAGCTTCAATCTCTTTACTAAATACTCTATTAGGTTCCCAACCTAAAGATCTAAGTTTAGAATCATCTAAAGCATATCTAATGTCTTGACCAGGTCTACTGATAGAAAAATCAATAAAGTCTTCAGGTATTATTGACTCTTCTTTAAAATAAGACTTAACTATAGATTCTACAGTATCTATGTTTCTTTGTTCAAATCCACCGGCTACATTGTATATTTCTCCAATAGATCCTTTTTCAATTATAGTCATAACGGCTTCTGCTGTATCTGCTGCGTGTAACCAATTACGATACGGCATTCCATTGTCGTGTAGTGGTATCTTCTTGCCTATTCTTAAATGCTTAACAGATTTAGGAATTAGCTTCTCTACATATTGACCTATCCCATAATTGTTTGTAGGTCTTATAATCATATAAGGAACTTTATGAGTTCTACCCCAAGCCATGACTAACATATCAGCGGCAGCTTTGGTTGCGGAGTAAGGATTGGATGGTTTTAGTATATCCTTTTCTGTATGATCTCCTGATTCGATATCTCCATATACTTCGTCTGTACTAAAATGGATTAGAACAGGCTTCTCTGTATTCTCTCCTCTGTGATTCTTAATTAGTTCTAATAGGTTGTGAACACCGTCTACATTTGATTTAACAAACTCTTTACTACTAACTATACTATTACCTACGTGCGTTTCAGCGGCAGTATTAATTACATAATCACAATCATATAAGAACTGAACGTCGTTAATGTCTTGTCTTTCAAATGTGAATCTATCTCCGTATTTTTCTGTAAACTCAAATAATAGATCTTCATTAGAAGCGTAAGTACATTTATCTATTCCTCTAACATACCAACCCTTTTCTAAACAAGCTCGAGTTACGTAAGATCCTATAAACCCAAAGCATCCTGTAACGTAAACAACTTTTATCATTTGTCTATTTTTTTATAATGTGATACTAATTTTTTTACTACTTCTTCTATACTATATTTAGTTTTAAAACCATAAGAGTTTAACTTGGCTACGTCTAAATATGAATGTTCTACCTGTACAATTTTATGAAAAAAAGGTATACTTATTTCAACGATCTTAGAAGTGGAGCTAGATTCTTTCATTGCTATGTCTACAACATCAGCTAATTTACTTGGCTTACCACTTCCTATATTGATTATCTCGTTTACGGGTGCATTATCTAAACAACACATTATTGCACTACAAACATCATCTACATAAATATAGTCTCTTAATGCCGTTCCTCCGTTGTATAGATTAACATCTTCACCTTTAACAGCTTGCCTGATCAGGTGTTGCGCAGCATTTTTCTTTTTAGATATCTTATTGTCTCCTTCTCCAAGTACATTGGCCAGTCTAAAGATTCTATACTTAATATCAAATGTTTCACAAAAGCTTATTAGCATTTGCTCAGCGCATCTTTTTGTAATTGAATAAAACCCCGTAGGATTACAAATAGACTTCTCTTCATTGAATGGCACTACTTCATTTTTACCATAGACAAACCAAGAACTTACAAAGTTAAATACAAAATCTTTATTGTTCCTGTCTATATTATCTAACACATTCATTAAGACAGTTAGATTAGTATCAATGTCCTTATGTAGATCTACGTGTACGTTGTAGTTGTCAATAGTACTAATTAAATACAATACCTGATTTGACTTAGGTACGTAGTCCTCTCTTTCAAGCTTAATTACTTGGTCTGGATACATTTCACAGAATCTTCCTCCTATGAATCCACTAGCTCCAAATACAGATATATTATTCATCTAATATTACTTTTTGAAATTTAGATATGTTATGTTTATTATTTCTAACAAATTGTTCGTAAGGGTATTGTTGATAATCGTCTAAAACTTTTACCAATGGAACAGGTGACATACCTCTTATTCCACTAGGATCTTGTTTATATTTGAAGCCAGCAAACTCTCTATTGAATCTAGGTTTATTATCTATATGCGTTTCTATGTTATCGTTTCTTAGTTCATAAGAAGCTTTATTATACAATCCTGGTATTTCTATGTCTGGCATTCTTTGTCCAAACATTTCAATATATCTATGAACTATATCTCCGTCTTCTTCTCCAAAACCACAAAGTCTTTCATCAAAGTATCCTAATTTATGCATGATACTCTTTGTTAGAACAAAATGAGAAAATTGGTTATTGATAGTAAAGAATTGACTTTCTGTATTTTTAATAAAAGATTCTACAATAGGAAGTGTTTTAGGATTATCGTAAACCACATCGTCGCAGATCATGAAAATATATTCAGTTTTACTAAATATGATCAACGTATTCCATAGTTTGCACAAACTCTTAAACTCTGGGCATATGATAGGATATATGCTTTTATACTGCTTAGATAGATCTAGCATCTCTTGCCTATATTCTTCTGGCATCTCCTCTTCATTATTTCCATTCACTGCTATCATAATATCAACCGTATCTGGGACGTGTTGCCTGATTTGGTGCACTAGTTGCTTAACTAGCTCTGCTCTTTGCTTAAATGTGACTATTGCTATTGTTATATTAGTATTCACTTTCAAATGCTTTATATAGTTTAACCTTTTGTTGCTCTAATTTATCTTCAGACTCTTTACTAACTGTATTAGGATGGTCTAAATATATAGCCAAGACTTCTGGTATCAGTTTAAACTTAGCTCCAGCTTTAGCAAACCTTGCCCACATTTCCCAGTCTCCAATGATACTATATTCTTCTTGATTAAAATAACCTGCCTTGTCATGTAACTCTTTCTTCCATACAGGATCTGGTCCTATCAGACAAGCTACTTTATAATGATTCTCATAGTTATCTGGAAACTGCAAAATGTTTTTCTTACTGAGATCTAGATTGTTGAAGTTTTCATTTGGATCAATAGTAGCTGCGTAATAGTTATAAGCTACATCAAAGTCGTTGTTCTCAAGAAGATCATATTTTATTTTGGTATTGATAGGATGCCTTAAGTCGTCTACATTCCAATTAGTAAGGTATTTAGTGGTAGCTGCTTTAACTCCTAGATTCCACGCATGATACATTCCGGCTTTCTTATCTTCTTGTATTAATTTAAAGTTAGGATATTTTTTAAACACATCAAATTGATCAGACCATTCTGAGTAAACTATAATGTGCTCTGTTTCTAAAAAGAAGTGTTGTTCAATTGCATTATTAAAGTATCTTAGAATATAATCTGAGTATCTGTTCAGAGGTCCTATTGCTGTTATTACACTGAGTTTGTAAGGGTTTAGGTTTACTGTCGCTTCATTGTTCATACTCATGAAGTCATAACCCCAGTTACCTAGGTTTGGTATGTTGTGCTTTTCTGTTTTACTTTTAATGTAGTCTAACTTGTAGTTATTTAACTGGGCAGTTTTAGATATAGTATAAGGAGATATTTTTAATGGAATAAAAGTATATTCTTCTTCCCATTTAAAATCATTGACTGACTCATCATAGGCCTTATTTCCTACTATCTGCACATTGTGCACAAGATTGTTAACATAGTCATAAACTTTCCAATAGTATTGTTTGATAGCTACATGGGTTTTATCTAACCATTGAAGGTGTGCTATAAACAAACTTTCCGGGTCTAAAGCTTTTTGATTCTTAGGCATTGGTAAATGAGTAGAGTGGTTTTGTTTCTCTTCAAATTTACAAGCTTCACTATAACAACCTATACGATCTTTAAAATTATTCTTCCAAGGTCCATCTACTCTTAGAGTATTGCAAGATGTATATTGTTTCCACTGCAAATGAAACACTGTATCTGGGTTGTCATCTAGGAACTGTTCTAATTGTTGTTTAGACATTTGACCATCCAGATATTCGTCTGAATCTAAACAGATAATCTTGTTTGAATATTTGTATGCTGTATCAAATAATCTTTGTCTTATATTAGTTTCTATGATAAGACTACCATCTTCACCAGTATTAGTTATGATCTCTAGTATGTTGTATGTTTCTTTTACTTCGTTCAAATACTCAAAGCTACCATCATTGCATCTGTCCAACATAAAAACAAATCCATCAGTATGTTGGCTCCAAATAGGAAGTAACTCTTTAATTAGAGCTAGTTCATTTCTGGCCATTGTTATTTGTACAATCATTTTGAAAGTAGTTTAAACATTCTATGTTTCCAATCGTCTACTGAATAAAATAGTTGGTAGTTCTTTTTAGCTTGATAAGAACACTCTTCATAGAACAGTTTATCTTCTTTAAGTTGTTTAGCCAGTTCAACTGCTCTTTGTACATCATTAACATCTACAGACAAATTAGAGTGGCAAAGCTTTTGAGTATCTACTTCACGGTTACCGATACAAGGAATTCCTAGATAAGCGCAGTTAAGTGCAAATGTGCCTGCTGCAATGGTAGGCATCATATGAACTGCATACTTGAATGTAGATAGATTCTTCATCCAATCTAACCATGACATTCTAGGTAGGTGGTTAATGCCTCCTATTAGATTCTCATTCTCTCTTTTAGCGTGACTATCTTGAACAAATATAGGATTGTTAAACTCTGAGGCCACTATATAACTTTCGAATCCTCCATACCATCTTGCCATGTTTCCTCCAATGATAGTCTTGTCTTCTTTGTTTGGAGTAATGTCTTTGATCAAGTCGTGGATCATTAGAGTATGTATGGCGTTCACAGGTTTGTTTTGGAACATTCCTTTGTAATATACAGTATCATGTTCATTGTGACAGAAGATCGAATCACACGCGGCTATCATGTTATAGTAATAGACCTGGTCATATATCTCATAATCATTCCACAACCAATGTGGACCTTCTTGAATAAAGTGTATTTTCTTGTTGTTCTTTTTTAAAGTATCTATAAAATTACTTCGAAGAATACCAGATGTAGGATTTTGTTCATCACTTAATTTAGTTCCTATTGAGTTAAGGTAGACCGCTCCTTTAGGAAAAATAATGAATACATGATCATAATCATTTATTTTATTAAAAAGAGTTATGTTGAAGTGGTCTGCGTCTAGCGCATACATCCATGCAAACTCTGTCCTCATATTAGGATATGTAGGAAGTGTTTTTCCATTGAATGGTAATTCTGTTAAAAATGCTATTTTCATTTATATTCGTTTTTCCAGTATTCAATCATTTCGTCTAGCATAGTTTCGAAAGTATATTTAGGCTGCCAACCAGTAACTTGCTTTAACTTAGTGCAATCGCCTTTCAATACATCTAGCTCTTCTGGTCTAAGATACTTCTGATCTTGCTTTACCCACTGTCTCCAGTTTAAACCAAGTTTATCAAACACATACTCACACAACTCTCTTACAGTGTGTGATATACCAGTTGAACAAACAAAGTCATCTGATTTATCTTGCTGAAGTATTAACCACATTGCTTCAACAAAATCTTTGGCATGACCCCAATCTCTTGAAGCATCTAAGTTACCAAGTCTTAACTCATTAGACAGACCATAGTATATCTTTACAGCTTCTTTAACAACTTTGTTAGTTACGAAGTTAGTACCACGCCTTGGTGATTCATGATTGAAAAGTATACCATTTGAAACAAATAAATTATAAGAATGTCTGTAGTTCCTTGAAATATTATAACCAAATACTTTAGCACAACCATAAGGAGATACTGGATTCAAAGGAGTTGTTTCTCTTTGGAACCCATCTTCATCTATTGAATTACCAAACATTTCTGATGAAGACGCTTGATACACCTTTGTGGTTGGGCAAACTTCTTTTACTACCTCTAATAGATTCAATACTCCAATACCTGTTGCATTAGCTGTGTATATAGGTTGATCAAATGATATTCTAACGTGTGATTGTGCAGCTAGATTATAGATCTCATTAGGCTTTACTTTGTTAATCACTCTATAAAGAGAAGAAATGTCTGTCATATCAGCGTAGTCCAGATTGTCTCTTATGCTTTGGAATATATCATTAAGTCTTGCTGTTTGGTTCTCTGATACAGAGTTTCTCTTGAGTATACCATGAACTTCATAACCTTTATCTAATAAGAAACTGGTTAAATAAGATCCATCTTGGCCATTGATACCTGTAATTAAAGCCTTTTTCATTTCCTTATTGTCTCGTAGTTTTCATTGAACCAATCAATTGTTTCTTTTAATCCTATCTCAAGTGGAATAAAATTATAATTGCCTATGATATCTATAAGTCTTTGATTAGAAGACGGCTTTCTAAACTGTCCATCTGGTTTATCTGTAAGCCATTTGACTTCACCTTTAAATTCCATGTACTGAACAATCAGATCAACCACTTCTTTAATAGAGTATTCTTTTGGATTAGAGATTATAACAGGATCAGTTCCATCATAATTTTCTAGTAGTAGATCAATTATGTTTGCTACATCTTCTGAGAAGACAAACTCTCTTAAAGGTTTACCAGATCCCCATACTTCAAAAGCTGTATTATTCTTTTTAGCTAGATAGCATTTATGAATAAGCATTGGAATAACGTGACCATTCTCAAGGTCAAAGTTATCATTAGGACCATAAATGTTTGTTGGTATTACACAGAAGTATTTTGTGCCGTATTGTTTATTGTATGCTTGTATTTGAACGTCTGCCATTCTCTTTGCATATGCGTATGGTGCATTAGAGAAGTGAGGTTCACCTTTATGTATCTTAGTTTCATCTAATGGATATTCTACATTGTCTGGAAATACACACGTAGATAGAAAACAAACAAGCTTCTTAACTCCAAATATGTAGGCTTCATTTATAACATTTGTATTCATCATAATGTTGTTATAAAAGAAGTCAGCGGGATAATTCATATTAGCCCCAACACCACCTACTGTAGCAGCTGTATGGACCACTACACCTGGCTTATGATCCATAAACATCTTTCTAGTTTGCACTTCTGATATTAGGTTGTAGTGCTTAGAAGATAATTTAGTGCCATCTTTAAAAGCAGAACCAACCAAACCAGTTCCTCCAGTTATGATCTTCTTCATAGCTTACTTACAAATTGATCTAAAATAGTTTCAATATAGTCAGTCTTTTCTTTATCAATAACAGGACTTGTGCCTAAGAAGAATGTGTCTGTTGTAACTTTACGAGCAACAGGAAAATTCTCTATCACATCTTTAGGATCCATAAGTCCTTTGTATGCTGGTTGAAGCATAATGTTGCCAGCAAAGTAAGGTCTAGTTTGAATCATATTCGCTTCAAAGAACTTACAGATATCAGACCTTTTGAAAGGAGCATCATCTTTTACGGTAACAGGAAATGCAAACCAATCTGGATCAGATCCTGGTTGTGCTTTATGTAAGTGGAAGTACTGTTCATATTTAGAGAATGCATTAAACAAGTTAGTATAGTTCTCACGACGTTTAACTCCTATCTCTTGTAGCTTATTCATTTGAACAAGACCAATAGACGCTTGTAGTTCAATTGGTTTTAGATTATAACCAATCTCTTCATAAACGTATTTGTGATCAAAGATATCGTTCGGTAGTGCTGGTAGCCAATTGCTAAATCTACAACCACACGTTCCGTTCTCTAATAGGTTTTGTTTACCAATACAGTAGCAACCACGACCCCACTCTCTAAAGCTACGGATAATAGTTTCAAGTTGTGGATCATTCATAGCAACAAAACCACCTTCACCCATTGTCATATGGTGTGCAGGATAGAACGAACAACTTGCCATCATACCAAATGAACCTAAAGGCTTTCCTTCGAATGTAGAGCCTAAAGCATCACAACAATCTTCTAACAAGATTAGTTTATACTTTTCTACAATTTCCATTAGCCTGTTCATATTAGGAGGATTTCCTAGTACGTGAGCAAATGTAATGATCTTACAATCAGGGTATTTAATGCAGGCCTCTTCTACTTGATCAAGGTTTAGGTTTAATGTATCTAGTTCAATATCTACAAAGATAGGTGAGAATCCTACTTGAAGTATTGGATTGATAGTAGTTGGAAAACCTGCAATAGGTGTAATTACTTTTGTACCTTTAGGAAAAGCCAAACCTCTTTTAGACGTCATTGCTAACATCATAACTAAGTTAGCACTAGAACCACTATTAAGTAGTAGTCCATATTCTTTTCCAAATAGTTTAGGAAACTTTCTCTCAAACTTGTTAGCCTCTGCTCCTAATACTAACCACTCTCCTAATAGAGTTTTAACTGCTGCTATATACTCTTCAGAAGAAAAATAAGGTCCAGCATACTGAACCCAATCTTTTCCAGCAGTCCAGGTTTTCTTACTATGTTTTTCTTTAATGTACTGATCTACTAAGTCTAATATTTCTTTCATAACACTGCGTATAACGTATTTTGTTTTTCTTGTCTCTCGATTGTTTTAGGATGAATCAGGCAATAGAATTCCTCAGGTGGCATCATAGCATACGTATTATGCCCTGTCAAAACCTCATGAACCTTGTTGACCCAATTGATCTTAGGTGAGTTCTGTAAGATCCTTGTTTGATAGTCTGGAAAGTTTACCCAACCTTTATCGTCAACTCTCCATCTCCAGATATCAATATGTTTTTGAGCCAGTCCTTCTACTGTGTTAATCCTAGGTAATAAAAATAAATCAATTGTTGGATTATCTTGCAGAATTTCTGGCAAGTGTTGTATAAATTCTTCTTTTAAGTATTCATCAGCGTCTATTTGAAAGATCCACTCTCCAGAACAATTTGCTTTAAGGTTATTCTTGAAAGCGCCGAAGTTGCCTTTAAGTGCAAACTCTACTAATCTAATTTGATTCTTATATTTATCAACCACTTGATAAACTTCTCCAGTAGTGTTACCAAGATCTGCTTGAACCACAATTTCATCTTCAGGTCTTTTATTCTTAATTAGTAGATCTAACAGTCTATCTAATTCTTTATGTTCATTACAAACTGGTATGGCGTAACTGATTCTCATTATTGTTGTATATCAAATAAACCAATATAGTCACAGGCTTCAAAGTATCCGTCTTGTCCAAAGTTTTGTAGCGTTTTAGAATCTGACTTGTGTGTCTTTCCTTTAAACCTTGGATTATCTTTCTCTTCTTCTGTTAAAGGTACAGACTTAATACCACTCCACTGCCATTCATCTTTTGAAGGACCGTTTGCAAAAACTGTTCCTAGTCCATCAACATTAACAACATTAGGGTACCACACGCGGCCTTCTTCATCTACATGCTTAATATCTTTGAAGAGTTCAGGCATCTCGGCTTCGTATGTTTCAACATCGTATTCACCCTCTCTGATAAGGTCAGATGTATTATATCCACAGCTCAAACAAGAATATGCACTATGAAACTCGTTAATAGGAGTTTTATAACAAGCTAATGATTCTTTACATTTAGGGCAAGTAATTAAATTATCAGTCATTTAATTGTTGTTTTTTCTTTTGACTATTAGTATAGTTGATTGTAGTTCCTTCAGGATATGAATATGTAGTTGACGTGTTTATAAATCCTGTTCCACCTATTCCGATTGAAATTCCACCATCATTAACTTTTGATAACTCTTCCTGTATTTCATCCCATTGTGCAGGTGTAACATTGTATGGATTAGCAGCTTTAGAGAATCCTTTTAACCATATAACAAATTCTTTCGACGTCATATTTTATTTAATTTAGGAAGTTCTATTTTCTTTAACTTAGGTAGTTGTAATTGAGGTTGAGTTGACTTAGGAACTTTGTCAAAATAAGTTTTAATCAGCTCTTTCATTTTATCAAAGCTAAATTCTTCTCTTGACTTCTTAGCTTGCCTCTTTGCCAACTCTTGATACTTGTTATACTTCTCATAAACGTCTTTAAGATAATGTTTAGCTTGAGATATATCAGGGCTGAACCATTGTGCATCTGGAAGAATAATTCCTGGAACATGTGTTGATGGATGCGTTGGTTTTAATTCTCCTCCTATTTGACAAGTAAACTCACGATCTAAAAAGTCTGTTTGTCCTGACCAGCCAGAAACAATAATAGGCTTTTTAGCCAAAGAGAATTCAAGAAGAGGTCTACCGAACCCTTCACCTTTAGTTAGATTGAACATCGCTTTAACTTTACCGTGATTATAAAGGTAGTTAATGTCTTTGTCGTCTAATTCTCCATGAAGTAGATATACATTAGGAAGTTTTCCTTTAACTGATTCTCTGATAGCATCTATCTTTTTTAGTAGCGCATCTCGATCCATAATACTAGAACCAGCGCCAGATACTTTCATAATCAAAGCAGGTTTATTCTTTTTATCTTTGAATGTCTCTAAGAATGTTTTAAGCATTAGGCTTACATTCTTTCTGTCTTCGCCAATTTCACCTTGAAGCCAGTGACCAACAAATAAAAAGCAAAAGTCTTCTTCAATTTGATCTAACTCTTGAACTAATTCTGTTTCTTCAATATCATTATCTTCTAAAAAGAAGTATTTGTTTAGATCAACTCCTTCAAATAGAACATCAACAGGTTTTTGTAGTTTAATATCTTGAATAAGTTGATTAGTGTTTTTGTCTCTCTTCTGATATGCGGTTTGCTCAAATACAGTTTTAGCGTGTTTAGAAGACACTAGGGTAACATTCATTCTATTTATTCCTTCTATCCACGCAGGATCGCAAGCAGTAGTTTCTATACCAGCAGTTATACCAATATTATAAACTCCTATTGGTTGAAATTCATTTGGTACAGTTATTTGAATCCACACATCTGGCTTTTTTGGAAGTTCTGGTGTGTGATGAATCATAGGAAGTATCCAACCCCACTCTTCCATATTATCTTGAATATAACCCCAAGGAGTAGCTCCCCATCTTTGACTTAAGATTTTAAAGTCATATTCACTTTTCTTAGTTTGATATAAAGCTCTAAAGAAATCTCTAGCTCTAGCACCGTAACCGGAGTAAGTATCAATAGGACATGATACAATACACAACTGTTTCATATTAGTATATTAATTTGTGTGTAATTTTATTTTTAGGTAACTTTTCTATTTTAAGTAGTTCAAACTTCTTTCTAGGTTTAAACTTAACAAATGTTTCATCTACTGATTCAATGATATTGTCGCACATGTGTTTTGCACTCATCATAGATTCTTCAGATAGAACCCATTTACGTCCAGCCATACCTCGTCTTTGTCTTTCTTCTATTGGCATATTATAAACCTGTTCTAGCTTTTCTGCTGCATCAATGAAGCTACAGCGATCATCTATAATATAAGGTGTAGGTATTGAACCAACTATACTTTGATTTGTTGGAAATAAAGGTATTGCCCACTCTCCACATTCTTTATATGTACCGTAATGATTAGAACAGAATTTATCATCGAAGTCAATCCACTTACCATTCTCATCAACAAACCTCATTTGATCTTGCATACCACCAGTTACATTTGCCATGATCATTTTACCGCACATCATACCTTCAGTTAAGCTAAGACCCCAACCTTCATTGGAAGACATTAACATAACAATGTCGCTTAAGTTATAGAGTAGATTAACTTCTTCAGCTGGTACACGTGAATCAGAGAAGTATACCTTTTGATATTCTGGGTCGCAAAGGAGTTCTATTACGGCTTCTAAGTCTGTACCGTTTTCGTCTTGTCTTTGTGTGTGAAGTACAAGCGCACATTTAGAAGCCTTTTCTTTACCTATTCTATCACAAAATACAGAATACGCTGCAATAGTGTCTGCTGTACATTTACGTCTAATATTTCTTGAATTGTAGAACACAATAAACTCTGGTTCAAAATCACCAAAAATTTGCTTTCTTTTTGCTTCTAACTTGTCATTTTCGGGATTCATGAATTCTGTGATAGGATAGAATATCTTCTCATTAATTCCATGAGGTACATACTTAATGATCTTGTCTTTAGCTTTATCTCCTAGAACAAGTCTATTAATATTTTGAGTTTGTTTAGAGATTGCCATTAAAGTATCACAAGACTCATAGTATGATTTGTTATATAATGGAGCTGGCATATCGTCCCAAATATTCAAATAGATCATTGGAACTTTTTTACGTATCTCATTCTCCATCTGGAATAACCATATCCAGTATCTAGGATCAGTAAAGAACATGATAGCGTCTGGCTTTTCTATTTCCATTAATTGCCTAATCAACTCTACCGTACCATATCCAGATATTGGGTACATATAAACACTTGCATCAGGAATATCAGCAACACGATTAGTATCTTGAGAAATGTCTAGACGTTTGCCTTGATCTGGGTGATTAATAGCAGCTCCTAAATTAACCCAATTGTATCTGTGTGCTGTACCTACAACTATCTCTCTAGCCATGGTAGAGATTCCAGAAGTCATGCGTATGTCATCACATAAGAACAGAATTTTCTTTCTCTGTTCTCTAGGAATGTAACCTTCTTTCATTTAAAACTTATTTTATTGCGTCAATTAAAGTAGATCCTGTGTAGTATGTGTTATACTGTTCGTGAACAGATTGTCTGAAGCCTGAGTCAGTTAGATACATGAACATAGCTCTTTCAACTATGTCTTGTAAGCTCATCTTTGTTTTTACTGATGTAACTTTAAAGTCTTCGTATAAAGTCTGTGGGATCTTTACAGACGTTATGACTCTTTTTGATTTGTTTACCATATTCCTTTTCTAATAAATATACTAGAATATACAAATAAATATGTAAATAAAAAAATATTTTTAGGCTTTTTTATCACAAAGTTCTGGCTTGTTAGTATAAGGACAGAACTTACAACTGTTTAAATTCTTAGGGTATAATCTATCTTTGTTGTACTTTGCATCAACTGTGAAACACTCTCTTATAAACAGAGATAAATCTTTGATAGCATCTTCTACTTTCTTTTTACCATTTGGAGGTACGAACTCTTGTACTCTATAGATTGGATAGTCTGGATTCTGATATACTTTTCTCTTTACTATAAAGAACTTAACGTCTATCTTTTCCTCAGGCACATTCATTACCTTTGAGTAGAACCTCTTGTACAACAGTATTTGATTGATTTTAGTCTGGTCTTTCTTTTCGTAGTCTGACCAACCTTTTGTGCTGGTTTTGATATCGTAGATGGTGTAGGACTCTGTGTTTTTTTCATAGATAATAAAGTCAATTGATCCATTCATTAATACGTTTGGTATGTCTTCTAGAACAGGCTGAAGGATAGGGATCTCTATACCAACTAATTCAGTGTTACGAATAGAAAAGTACTTCTTCCTATTCTTCTTAAGCCAGTCTAGTGTTGATTGACCGTCAGCCAAAAACTCTTTTAACTCTTCTTTAGTAGTAAAGTGTTCGTTTTTATTTTCTTGTAAGCTTATCCTATAGTTTTCAACAAGCCTGTCTTCTAGCATTTTATTCAGATCTAATTCATCTGCAGCTTTACCAGACTTCTCATACATTGTCTGTAAGTAACTCTGAATGGTTTCATGCATGGCAGTTCCATATACTAGGTATATAGAAGGCTTGAAGCTAGACTCTTTCTTAATATACGTTAAGTACCATTGGTATTGACACTGCTTATATATAGAATACTGAGAGTAGCTTACTGCCTTTTGATAGGCAAAGTTTATGTCTATTTTTGGCTTAGGCATTATTTCTTTTTACCTACAATAATCGTTTTGATCTTTTGTAGATATAGAATGTTATCCATTTGTTCTTCAATGGCTGCATCTATCCACTGTTCTAAAGACCAATCTTCACGATCTAATGTAGTACCATATTTAGCTTTGCCTACGTTTGACCTACTGATAAACTTATCAACAATAGCATCAACAACAGAGTCAGCTTTAGGAACTTCTCTTTTTTGTATAGGAACATTATCATGAATTGTGATAGTTCCCAGATCTCTATTCATTGTCATTTTGCTTCAATTCTTTAGGGTAAAAGTCATCGTTTACATGTCCACATTTAGTACACACAAAAGTAGGAATTGGAAGAACTCCATCTTGTGCTTGACCAGTTAAGAACTTACTAACTTTACGAAGCATTAGTGCTTCTTGAAATGTTTCGTTACCACACGATTCACATTTGATCCCTACAGTTTTGTCTAGAGATACGTTTACTTTTAATCTTTGATCTTGCATGTTGTTTTATTTAAAAATGTTGCTACTGTTCTTTAACTTATTTTTTATTTCTTTTTAGTTAATTTATTTTCTAATTTATCGAAGCGTGAATCTGTATAGCTATAGTTCTCATCAATTCTACGTTCTACTAAATCTATTGCTTGATCTAGTTTACGTTCTATTGAATCATATTTATCTTGAATTTCTCTCCATAGAGATTGATTTTGTTGTTCTAGTGACTTGACCTTCTTTAACATTTTAACAATATTGATGATAAGCCAAACCAATATCCCGACTAACACTGTAGCCGAAACACCTAATAAAAATGTATTCATAATTTATATCTCCTTATATGTCAAAGAACAGTAGCTTGTGCCCCAAGAGAGACTCGAACTCTCACATCTTTCGATACTAGATCCTAAGTCTAGCGCGGCTGCCAATTACGCCATCGGGGCAGGTGTTAGTCTTTTGATCTACCATAGAGATCTACAGGTACTCCGAAGAGCGCTAACACCCCTGCTACAGATAATTTGAATATAACTATTTACGTTAATAAAGAACTATTGATCTTATTAGTGTCCATGAATAAATAAGCTGATCTCGATCCCTAATAAAGATCCTGCAACTCCACCCATTGCATAACCAAACCACAAGTGCCAACTATCATCTGACTTGGCGATCTTCTTAATAACAAAGAAGCTAAATGTTGCTAATAGAAAATCTGATGTAGCAGACCAAAAGTAATTTGCTTGCGCAACTGCCCGATAGTTAACAACCATCATACCATAGTTTAGAGTTTGTATTCCAAACATAATAGCTGCGTCACCAATATCTTTCCAGGTTTTCATAACTTTGTTTTAAATTGATAAAATGTCTTGGTGTCTTTTTATGATGTCTCTAAGTTTTTTAGCATAGCCTCTTGACTCAGAGTATTTTCTATCGATAAAGTTTATATATTGTGATCTAGTCATTTTTCTCTTTCTCATCATGAACTCTTGATAGAGTGCATAGTCTTGAACAGAATGCATCCATGTTTCATAGACAGCAAATCCACGTTCATTCTTTCTGATGGCAACAGTCTCTCTTACATTAGGCATCATCATACCAAATAAGTTGTTTGCTTCTTTACAGGTCTGGCTTTTGAAGTGACCTGTTTCAAGAATGGCTTGAGCAAATGCAATCTCTGGGTACATGATGTCCATTGCTTTAATGGTCAACCATAGATTTTCTTTAGTTAATAGACCAAGATCATTCTTAGCTTTTGTGTGAGGCATAAAGCTCGATAACACCAACAATAAAATGATTAGCTTTTTCATGTTTATTATTTTTAGATGTCCCTCTAGGATTCGAACCTAGACTAAGTGGACCAAAACCACTTGTGCTACCGTTACACCAAAGGACAATGTAAGCCGACTTTCGTCGACCTACGTGGCGTCAATGCTTATCGCACCGTCTTCAGGTACTCGGTACGAGAATCGAACTCGTATCACCACCGTGAAAGGGTGGTGTCCTAACCGTTAGACGAACCGAGCAAGGAGTCGGGTTGGCTGGATTCGAACCAGCGAGTTCTCCACATCCCAAATGTGGCGGGGTAACCGGACTCCCCAACAACCCGTTCTAATAATCAAATTACAAAAATCTTTATTAATTTAAATATTAAATTAGCTAGTATTGTAAGTTTATACTATATAGTGTAGCCACTATAAAAAAAATTGGGACAACATAGTTGCCCCAACTCTTTATAATAATAAACTAAGTAAATTACTCTTCGTTGTTTTCTGCTTCGATTTTTTCTTTTTCAACTTCTGTTTTACGGTTTGTCCATTTGTCAACAGAAGCGATACCAAAAGCACCAAGGGTAATTACCATGAATCCATCAAAAATGAACTCATTGATAAGAAGTTCTTTGCCTAACCAACCTGTGATTAGATCAACTCCTAATGCAATTATCATACAAATAAATGACATAAAACCTACAACACTCTTTTCATTGATGTCGTTATTGTCTCTGAATAGATCTTTCCAGAAGCTCATAGTTTTGAGTTTTGTTGTGAACAATTTAATTTAATGCCGCAACTACAACAGTCGTAACTATTGAGAAGAACATCCAAACAGCCCACATCCTCTTTTCTCTCCAATGTTGTTTATCTTCATCTTTAACAAGAGTATCTAATGTTTCTATTTTTTTATCTGATACTACAAGTTTTTCAGACGCATATACAAAATTAGAATCTAGTTTTTGCTTCTCAACCTTTAGAGAATCTATTTCTACTTTATTTACATTGACAGTTTTGTCTAATGCACTTATACTATCTCTTAAGTCAAGGAATTTTTTATTGATCTCATCAGCCTGTTTAACTGTCATTATTACAACAGTGTCCTTACCTATCGTTTTTACCACCGGATACTGGCAGTAACTTGAAAGGCTTGCCAAGATCATCAGCACTGTCAAGCATAATCTTAAGTTCATTGTTTTCACTTTTTAACTGTTTATTTTCTTGTTTCAAAACAGTAATTTGTTTAACAACGGTTTCTACTTTTTGGTTAATTGTGCTATCACTTTTTGCACTTGCTGCACTAGAGGTTGCAAAAGTTTGCTCACTGTGGATAATGATTGAATCAATTTTGTCAATGCTTTCATTTGTTTCGATTTTTGCGTCTATTTTAGGCTGACAACCTATTAACATGACTATTGCTAGAAAGTATAACGTTTTCATAGTATTATTGTATTTTACCAAGTTGTTGTAATACTGCGATCTTAGATGCCAATGCAGATGAAGTGCTATCTGACTTACGTAGTTGCTCAGACATTTGTGATAGTTTTGTTTCTAACTGCTCTATCTTGGCGTTCTGCCTATCTTGAATGGCAGTGTTAGACATTTTGATATCTACATAAAGATATCCTACTGCCACAATACAAATAAACATAAGACCTTTTACAGGATCTTTAGAGAACTCCTTAAAGGTAATAGGAGGCTTTATAGTGCCTGCTACTGATTCTGCTACGGATGCAGCTTTTCTTGCCATTTTATTTAATTTTATATAAATAAAAAAAGGGCTGTATATACCGATATACAACCCTTCAATTACTTTTCAGTAATAAATATGTAGATTATGTGTTTTTTGGTGGAGGAGACGGGACTCGAACCCGTGTATCCATAAGGAACAATAACACCAGCGTATCACATGCTTAGTACTGAATTGTAAGAGACGTGGGTAGTAGCTTTTATCTCTTCTTTGCTCCATCAGTCTTGCGACCAACTCTGTACTGTAATTTGGGGACGTCGGTTTTGGTCGACGTCGCTTCCACCACCTAATTTTTTAGCGGAAACTAGGAAAACCAGAGTGCTGTTCTGTTGCAAGGCTATCAGCTGCCCCTGCGAGGATTAGGCTGCTAGAGCGAACTCCTCATTGAAGATAGAAGCTAAAATAGCTTCACCTTCAGCAATACGTTCTTGACGTGTTGCATTTATTTGTTGATTGTTTGTTTAAAGACGACACGACCAACCGTCTGCATGTAGTGGTACCTTCACATTACGGAGCAATACCTGGCTCCCCCATATATATTAAGCGCCTGTGTAAGAAACAGGCTGTTCAGCCCAATATTCCTTTTCTAACTCTTCTGTCCAATCTGAGAAAGAATCTTCTTCTAGTTCAAACCTGGACTGATCAAAACAATTAAACCCTTCTGGAGGCGTTACTCCTTCTAGGTGGTAATTACCTCGTCTTGTAAAATGAATTACATTATAAAGTTCACCTTCGATTAAGATATTACCATCACCTTTAATACAACGAACTAGCATATATAAAGATTATTTTTTATAAGAAAAGACGTTTCAACGGTAGTCTTGCCCGAGCGTTTCCCTCGACAACCTTGATTGATTACTGGGCAGTAGCAGTACTAGTGCCAGCAATTGTTGCTGAATCAGCTACAACAGTAGTGTCAGCAGTTACAACTGTAGAATCAACAGCTGTAGAGTCTTGAGTAGGTTTAGATTCACCAACTCCGTTGCAAGCAGCAAGGGTAAGAGCTGCGGCAAACACGATCATGATTTTTTTCATGGGTATTTTGTTTTTAATTAATACAAATATAACCAATTTAGTTGATCTTTATACAATCAATCTTATTAGTTGACCACTTTATTTTTGGGTCTCTCTACTTTTGATGATGAGTTCACCGATTACTTCTAACTTTCCAACTAGGCGTTGAAATTCGGTTTGAGTCATTTCCACATCTTCGGATGCTTTAACTAATTTATCTAGTAGATCTTTATACTCTGTCTTTCCTTTCTCAGGATCAAATTTACCTTTCTTAGCTTTGTCATAATAAGGAAGCTTAACTATAAAGTGGTTATAGGTTAGCATAGAAATACCACCTTTCTCTTTGGCATTGTTTGCTATCTTTTCTGCACCATCACGACGCTTGGTAGAAAACTCTTCAAACTTCTCTGATTCGTTTACTGCCTCGTTTAGTAGGTCAATTAGTTTTGTCATATTATTTTAATAGATCGTAATACTCTTTAAAGTGCTTGATGCGATCAGGAAGTCCAATCGTTCCGCCATTTACGCGCTTTGTAACAGAAGTTACTACGGCATCAGTTGCACCTTGGTCAGCAATCTTGTGTAGTCCATTCTTATTAAAGAACCAAGCTGCAGAAAGAAGAGGGTATTTTGTAGCAACTACATCTGGATTGGCTGCAACATCTTCATTGATAGCCTTTCCAAAAGCTGTGTAGTTGTCTTTACCTGTCAATTGAATGTAGCCACGGCCACGAAATTTGTAACCATCTCCAGATGATTCTGGACCGTTACCCATCCTTGATCCGTAAACCAAGTTAGCAATCTTTTCAGGCTTTCTTTCATACAACTTTGCTTTTTCTTCAGTTGGAAAATACTTCTTGAATATACCAAGAAGCCCTTTAGCTCCGTAGTTCAAATTCTCGTTGACTACTTTAAACCCGCCAGACTCATGGCCACATTGTGCCAAGAAGTGAGCAAGTCTAAGTGGAGTATTGATTTCAAATTTAGCTAGAGTGTCTGGGATCTGTGCTATCACAGAGTCAGGAACGTGTCCTTTTAGTTTACTTATATCCATGATTATGTTTTATGGATATAAATATCTAGTAAGCTTATTTGAAGTTGTTAAAAGCCGCTTCTAATTGACCTTTAGACATTGCTCCGGTATGTCTGTAGACAGTGTTTCCTTGATAGTCTACAAGGATAATCGTAGGAATTGAGGTCACCTCATATTTCTGAGACATGCTTGGATCATAATCTACATTGATATCTGTCCATCTTATATTCATTTCTCTTACAGTCTGTTCTACTAGAGGTTTGAATGACTTACAAGGGCCACACCATGGGGCTCCAAAATACAATACTTGCATAATTTACTTTTGATATTTAAATTTAGGTTGTCTAAATACGTCGTGAGTTCTAACAGCTCTGAGAGGCTTGAAGGTATATCCTTGTTTAGGCTTATTCTTCTTTAGCCACTCTTCATAAATATCCTCTCTAGCCCAGTTGTCGGACTGCCTTCTCATTTGCTTTAGTAAGAGATTCCTTCTTTGTTCGTAACTCATAGATCAAATATACAAAACCTGATCTAAACGTAATCAATATTTATTAGAGTATGGTAATAGTTGAACAAATGCCTTGGTTACACTTTGTAAAACTATCTCATATAAGTAAGCTCCCTTTAGAAGAACAAGTTAGGAAATATAGGCTTTACTTATGCGAGCTAGAAACTATCAGAGTCGGTATAGAGTGTGGTGGTAAATCTGCTACTAAAAAAATAGTGAATGAAGGATTTTTGCAACAAGAAGACCTATACTATATCTTACAAGAAGATGGATCAAAGATTTACATAACAGTAGAAAAAATGATATAACATGCCAGATTTACCGATATCAGGGCTTCCTGAACACGACAATTTAACAGGGTCAGAATTATTTGCTATAGTCCAAGGAGGAATTACTAAATACGCAGATCTAGTAGACATTAAAAATTATATGACATCATCAACTCCTGGTTTAGGAGGTTCTGGTTTGGGGTGGGCTCGTTATGATGATACACAATATACTACATCATCATTTCTAACTGTGACTGATGGCACAAATGTAGTTATACCTAATAATGCCGGATCTAGTGTTACTACTTATATAAATTCCTCTGTGGCATTTTATAATGGAACTACTAAAAAAGTACAAACAGAAAATGAAGCTGACGTTTATACTATGATTGTCACTTTCAAAGCTAAAGCTCCGAATGCAAATCAAACTCATATAGATATCTCCTTATCATCAACAGGAGCCACTCCTTATGATAGAGTTTCTAAAAGTTTAACATTCGCTAAAGGTAATAACCAATGGCAAAACTTCTATGAAAGCTTCAGCTTTTACGCAGATGCGGATTTTGTTACCAATGGCAATCAATGGAAAATATATGCAATTGGAGGAGACGTTCATGTTGCATCATGTATATATTTTATTCAGCGAACATTTAATGCAGGATAGTTTATCATAAGCAAAAGATAAATAAAAAAGCCCCTTATTCAGGGGCTTCTTTTTTATGCTAGAGTAAGAATATTACTTACCGAAAGTGTAACGAAGGCCTAGCTGAGCTGTCCACACATCAAACACAGATGAGTTGAATTGATATGTATCACGAGCCAAGAAAGAACCTGTTGCATCTCTCTGTGTAGATAGTCTATATGTTGGAACACCTGCAGCATCACGGCTTACGAAGTTTAGCAATTGAGGTGCACCTGCACGTTGAGATACGCCCCATTTGTTACTCAACATATTACCGAAGTTCAAGATATCTGCACGGATCTGGAAAGCATTACGCTTACCTTTGATCTTTACAAAGAAGTCTTGAGCGGCAGAAAGATCAAAACGGTGTAGGAATGGTAGATCTAACGCATTTCTTTCTGCGTATTGACCCCTACGTGTTTTCAAATATGGATCTTGATTAATGAAAGCATCGAATGCCGCCTGCTGTTGGGCTTCAGTATAAACTGTAGTTCCAACTGTTAATGGAGCAAAGCGAATATCAGATGCTTTATGTGGTACAAATATCAAATCATTATTGCTTACACGGTCACCATTTAAATCACCAGCAACAATATATGAGAATGGATTGTTTTGTGATCCTACATAACCTAAGGTTAATGTAGTAGCAGTACCATATTTCTTATCACCTTCAATACGGTATCCTAATAAACCAACAATACGATTTCTAACTACGAAATCTGAAGTTGTTAAATTAAGAGTATTATTACCGAATACAGATTGAGCTGATTGCCAAGAACCAGAAGCAATAGAACCAGCACTCATGAAGTCTTCAGCTTGAGCATTTGTGTATGCTACATAGCCCCAAATACCTTTAGATACTGGCTTTTCTAATTTGTAAGTGATTGAACGGTTATAGGCACCATTTCTGTTTGTTAAAACAGCAGCCATTGAAACGTTATCATTTACACGAACACCATTGTCATTACCGGCATACAATGGTCTTGTATCAACACCTAATAGATTGCCTACTGGTTTGTCTAGGTTAGCATTGTAATAATGAACAGCATTAAGTGTTTGATTGTATAATACTTCAACACTTGCTACTAAACCTAACCAAGGCAATTTATGCTCTACTGCCAAGTTATTCTTCCATACTTGTGGAAACTTGTAATTAGGATCTGTCAATGCTAGATCAAATGTAGAAGGTAGAGTTGGTGTTGAAGGAATGAAGTACTGGTTTGGATTAGCAGTAAAGCCATAAGCGGCTGCAGCTGCACCAGATACATCAATAAACCCTGACAATACACCATTGTTACCGATCTGGTTAGATAAGAATACAAGAGGAGGGCGGCCAGTAAAAATACCACTACCACCACGTACTTGTGTTTTACCTTTACCTTTTACGTTCCAGTTAAAACCAAAGCGAGGTTCAAATAACAATTGCATTTCTGGCATTACACCTGTATTCCACTTCTCACCATCGGCAAAAGTCATTGCTGTAATGGCTTTGTTCTCTAGAGCTGTGTTATTGATTCCAATAATGTTTGCTCTGATACCAACAGTTAGCTTTAGGTTTTTAACACCATTATATTCATCTTGTAGATAAACATCTGTTCTAGTTGATTCTAAAGTCTGCATTGGTGCAATTCCACCTGGTAAAGCAGAGTAGCGAAGTTGGAAACGTGCAGGTGCAAAAGTTGAAGGACGACCATTATTTGCTAATGATTGATTAGCAGCAGTATAGAAGTCATTCAAACTATTAAAGATATAAACACCATTAGAGGCTGGGAAGAACAAATTGTTTGACTGATATTGTTGGAAGTTAAAACCACCAACTACAGTATGTTTACCAAGATACTTAGTTAAGTTGTTAGTAACGTTAAATGTCCAATAGTCCAATTTGTTATCTGGTGTAAATGGATCAAACCCTACTGAAGTGTAAGTTGCTGAACCTTCACGAATATCAATGGTTGGAAACATTTGACTCATGTAAGCCCTGTTCTCAATTTGCTTGTCGTAAGACACGATCAAGTTATTGTGAAGTGTGTTAGAGATCTTTGAGTTAAGTTCCAATACTGCTGAACGGGTGTTATCCATAATAATGTAACCACTATTTTGGAAACTCATAGCATTAAACTGAGTTGTACGGTTACCAGCACCTGCCGACTGAGAGTTTGAAATATTTATTTCAGCCGATGAGTTATGGTGAACATAACGAGCAGTAAGTTTGTTTTTAGCATTGATGTTCCAATCAACACGAACGAGAAATTTGTTAGACTCATTAGTGTTGGAATACCCTTCCCATGGTCCGGTTGTATAGTTAAACTTCTCTTTCATGAACTTAGAAAGTGAGTCCATTGCAGAGTATCTAACACGAGATACTTGACTTCCTGTTAAAGGAGATCCGGCTGAGATCCAAGTTGTTCCTGGTTCTGTGCGTTCAATCTGCTCATAGTTACCAAATACGAACAATTTGTTCTTGATAATAGGAAGACCTAAACGGAAGCCTTGTACTTTCTCATCAAACTTCTGTGCTGTGACAGTTGTACCACGAGCATTATTACCTACATAACGAGATGAATTATCACGTTGTGTTTGATAAACTGATCCTTCGATATCGTTTGTACCAGAGCGAGTTACAGCATTGATACCAGCACCAGTGAATCCAGATTGACGAATATCAAATGGAGCAATGTTAACTTGCAATTGATCGATAGCGTCAAGAGAGATAGCAGAAGCTCCTGTACGACCACCGGCTTGTGCTGAAGATCCTAGACCGAAGTTGTTGTTGAATTGTGAACCGTCAATAGTGAAGTTGTTCATACGAGAGTCTTGAGCTCCGAATGAAGTACCATTACCAAATGGATTGTACTTAGTAATACCATCGATTGTTCTGGCTCCTGTGATAGGAATAGAAGTTAATTCACGACGACCGAACTGCTGAGCAGCCCCTGTTTTTTGTCTTGAAAAGGCACTATTGCCACTAACAACTACTTCTTTGAGAGCCTTTACCTCATCAATCAAAACGAAGTCAACGTTAGATGTTAAACCTAACTGTGTGTTGACGTCTACAACTTCTCCTTTCTTGAATCCTACGAAAGAAGCGTGGATTGTGTAAGGACCTCCTACTCGAACAGCAGGAAGCACATACATACCTGATTTGTTTGTGGTAGCAGTGTACTCTGTACCTGTTGGAAGGTGGATTGCATGGATTGTTGCACCTACCAACTGATCGTTCTTGTCATTTTTTACTACTCCAGAGATTGCAGATGTTGTAATTTGACCGAACCCTGCAAAGGCACTAAGTAGAAAAAACAACGATAGAATCGCATTTTTCATACGTGTTTTGTTTTGGTTAAAAAATAAAGAGTGAAAAATAATACCCTGGTAAGAACTACCAGAATATAAAGATTTATGTATATAAAACGAAACGTCCATTCTCTAATAAATATTTCCAAGGCCTCCAGGTTCCGTACCAAGTATTAACAGAATATTATCAATTTGATAACGGAGCCTTGATAGAAGGGTGTGATTTGTAGTTCTCCAAAGTAAGGTGTTCTACAGAATATTCAGGTAAATTCCCCTCATGTCTTATCACTTCATTTGAAATTTTTAATGTAGGCAATTCAAATGGCTCTCTACTGATCTGCTCTTTTGCTTGATCTACATGGTTCAGATATAAATGGGTATCCCCTAGACTACCTACCAATTGATCAGGAACCATGTTCACTTCTTTGGCTATAATTTCAAGTAGCAGTGCATAACTTGCAATGTTGAATGGTAAACCTAAGAACGTATCTACTGAACGTTGATTCCACATTAGTGAGATTGCTCGTTTAGGTATATTATGTGATTGTAATTCCTCACTTAATCCACCGCCGAATGGAACAATATCATCAACCATTGATTTGAATCTATCATCACCAACTTTCTTTTTTAATAAATTCCATCTCTCTCCGATGATCAATTCTCTTGTATAAACTTGAAAACCGTAATGACAAGGTGGTAAAACCATTTGGTCTAATTCACCTACATTCCAAGCATTGACCATCATGCGTCTACTATCTGGGTTTGTTTTGAGTTGCTCGATTAGGTTTGTGATTTGGTCTATATAATCTATAATATGGAGTGTTTCTTTATGTTCTGTATCTTCTACTTTCCTATATCGTTTCCAACTTCTCCATTGCTTACCGTAAATTGGACCTAAGTCGCCCCATTGCTTAGCAAACTCATCATCGGTTTTGATCTTGTTAATGAACTCTTCTTTTGTTAAATAATGTTCATGTCCTACTGGAGCGTTATGTAAATGTACTTTATATGCATCTCCATCCCAAATATGACATCTATTATCAACAAGATATTTGATATTAGTATCACCTCGTAAGAACCACAATAACTCTGTTACCATAGTTTTCCAAGCCATCTTCTTTGTTGTTAACAAAGGAAAGCCTTCTTTCATATTATGTCTGATAGTATAGCCAAAGATTGACTTGGTGCCAGTTCCTGTACGATCTTTCTTTTCTACGCCATAGTCAAGTATGTCTTGAAGTAGTTGTTGATACTGCTTATCTATATTGTTCATAGTTTGTACTTTCTTCCTTTCTCTGTTAGACCGTATACAATTTCACCTGATTCGTTGATTAGTGCTTCTATGACACCTTTGTCAATCATGCCATTTAAAAGGTCTTGGGTGTATTTAAGGCCAGCATCATCATAACACTTTTCTATCTCTTCCATAGTCAACATAAATGTGTCCTTATTTCCAATTATGTATTCGTTATAACTTTCTACAGCTGTCTGATATATATTTTCATACCAATACTTTAATAACTGGGCTGGTGTTTCATCGTTAGGTGTTTCTTTAAGAGTGTTGACTAGCAACTTACCATACTCTTCACCTGATTGTATATTATCTAGCATAGTTTACTCTTTTATTTTTAGGCCGTAGTTCATATCAAACATAGCCATTTCAGACTCTGCTTGTGTTTTTAGCACGTTTAAATGACGCTTTATGAACTTTGTACCCCAGTCTACCCACTGTTTGTTTTCTTTTTCAGTCATTGTCCATTCTTGGTACCATTCATCTTTTCTACCAACAATGTCTTCATACTTAACATCGTGGCCAGCAATTTTGAACATTTCATTGATCAACGCTTTCGTGATCTGTTGTTTGTCTAATCTTCCCATAACATTTATTTTAATCCCACCACCTCTCAATATATTGATCGAGAAGTTTAAATAGAATACGTTTTGCTTTATCGTGTTTTTTTACACCTTTATCTATTTGCTCTCTAGTGATCTCATCATCACCAATAAATTCAAATAGATATTCTTCATCTTGCACTTTCTTCATTAGTCTAGCACACAGCATCATTCTATCAGCATCATAATCTGCCATAGTATGATTGCCTGTTTTACGAATTGTCTCAGACATTATAATCAACTTGTGCCTAAGTATCTCAAATATATAGTAGTGATCCCACTGTTCGTCTTTCCATATAATAGGAATCCAACGAAGTAGGTTCTTAGTGCGTCTTATGATTCTTCTGATCCTCCACATACATAACAAATATACAAAAGGGTTTTGACAAAAGGATCACAATCTTATAAGTGGTACGTCTAATTTGGTATGGAGTACATGTCTAGGTTGGCCTGACTTTGTAAAACCTATACTATAGGCTTTGTGCTTAATGATAGGAGTCACTTCTATTATTCTAGACTCTTCAGGATTATTTCCCCAGATACACAAGATCTTCTTACAAGTGATAGTCATTCTTTGAATCCACTTATCATTTTCTTCAAGTACAGGATTCTCTACTTCTTTTAGTAGTTTAGGATCTGGACTAATGTAACTATATAGATTAGTTATAAAGAGGCTATCAAAACCTTCACGCTTTGCAATTTTTGATAATGCTGACACTGTTAAGTTCTTACCGTCTTTTGTTATAGACGGGTTTAACCCAACTACACCTAAAGGGTTTTGCATAGACTGTTCATAGAACCAACTAGCAAACTGGTGTTTACCGCAATGACTCTTGAACTTTTCTATATTTAGCATCACGACGTTCTTTCATTAAGTCTCTAACATGTACAAATAGTTCATGAGTAGTACCGTCAAATGTTTCCATGATCTGGTCTAACTCATCGTATGTAATTCCTGTAACTACTCTAATCTCTTTACGAAGGTCTTTGATAATTTGCTTCTCATCTTTCTCGTAGTCGTCCATCAATCGCTTGTACCTTGTTCTAAACAAGCTAACATCATCTAGCATATCTTCGTAATACTTCTTGCCTTTGATCTTGTCTTCAAGAAGATAGTTCTCATGCATTGCTTGATAGTAATAATCAGAGTGCTCGAAGTCACCATTGAGTATTCTCTCTTCTAGTGGCTTTTTGTTGTGTAGTGTTTTTCTGTAGAGGTACCTACGCCACCATTGAAATTGGTTGTAGGTTTTCTTTTGCAGTTTAGACAACTCGGCCTCTAGAAACTCTCTAGATTGTAATACAGGAAATAGCATAACTTTTATTTTAGTAAACTAATAACAATAACTGTTGATTGCAATATAATAACAAATAATGCAAATACGAGAGTTAAAAAGTAAGTAGCCTCTTCAATTTTGTGTTTCATAACCTTTATTTAAGCATGTTGTAATGTCTTGGATAGATATGTAGATTAGTAATGAACCAATGCATATCACCTACTTCATAGCCAGTCTTTTCAGATACTAGCTCCATTAGTTTAGCAAAAGTGTATTGATCATTACAGAATCCGTAAACTAGGTCAATTGATCTAGCAAATACAGTTAGTTGTAACTTATCATCTTGAATATAGAAGTTAAGTACATCATTACAAGGTGTGTCGTATTTGTATCGATCTAACTCGTCTAGATTATAATGTACTACAATAGCTCTACGTGTTTCTTTGTTAGTCTTAAGATCTTCAATGATACGGTTTAGTTGATCGTTGTAATTCCAGAAGTAGCCATAGTTAGAGTTTACTTCTGTTGTACCTGGTACCATCATTTGTTTCCAGATCTTGGCACGTTCAGATATTTCTGAAGCATCACGATCACCTTTGAGATACCAATCCCATTCGTAGTCAGCGTAGTCTTTGTTGAACTTACGCTCAGGTGTTGTTACAACTTTATCTTTAGGATTATCGATAGTAAAAGATACATTGAACATTGCTTTTGTGCCAGCAAAGTCTTGACCATTTGCCATGATATCACGAAACAAAATCTCGAATGCGTCGGTTGCGTTATTGTACCTCATACTTCTCTACTTGTATAAATTGTTTAAGAAAGTTAATACCTTCAGTGCTTCTGTATTCATTCAAATATACAACACGTTTGATTCCGGATTGCAGTATAAGTTTAGAGCAATCTAAACATGGGCTAAGTGTTAAGTACAAAGTAGACCCATCTACAGAGTTGCCTGTTTTGGCAGCTTTTAAGATTGCTCCCATTTCCGCATGAACAACATATGGTAAAGTAACATTGTCTTTTTCACAACAATTATCCATTCCTGGAGGTGTGCCATTGTATGACATGCTTATAATATTACCGTCTTTAACTAATATTGCACCTACTTTAGATCTATTACATTTAGACATAGTAGATATCTCTTTAGCTATGTTTAAAAAAATAGTATCTAGTTGTTTTTGGCTTGGCATACTCTTCCTTTTTTATATCCTTCTGGTATTTCTTTACCTTCTTTGATTAATATGTTGTTGACTCCGTTTGTATACCAATGCTTGGGGTGGTACTTTCTTGGTAATAAGCTAATTCTTTTGAGATGTCCTGATTCTACATTGTTCTTTCCTTGCATTGCTCCACCTTTTATACAAACTTCTCTTCTAAGTTCTTCATTAAAAAAACAGTTTAGTTTGTTTTCTCTACATACTTTAGCTGCAATTTGTCCAGCCAGTTTGTTATCAGACATGGATTGTATTTTTTTCATGAAGCCAGAATCTGCATTTATTTTCCCTTGTCTTTTTCCATTCATTGATCTTATTTCATTAATCAACTCTTCTTTTGATATTTGCCCAGATAAACATCTCCAAGCAATAAAGTCTTCTTGCATACCATATTTTTCCCATAATAGTCTATGCTCTTCTGCATGTTCTTCTAATGTTACTAGTTTTATATTTGAGGGATCATCAGATCCTCCTGCGTGTTTAGGTACTATATGGTGTTTGTACAATTTATTCATAAAAATAAAAGGTCCCAAAAAACAGAGGAGCTACTACCTTCCTAAGTCTTAGGGGACCAATAAGTTTATTATAGATTGTTGGTAGTAGCAACATTCTATCTATAATAAATATCTACAACTTACAATCCTGTTGAACCAAAACCGCCCTTTCTCTCAGTATTGTTCTCTATATTATCAACCTCTTCTACGTCAAAGTAGCATACTGGAATAAGAACAAATTGTATCAACTTTTGACCTGTTGCTACTGTTTGATCTTTGTCAGATATGTTGATAACATGGAGATGTATCTCCAACCTATAGTCTTCATCAACTACACATGCACCAACTTGTAGACCTTGCTTAGTAGCAACGCCTGATTTGTTGAATGCAATTAGTGCATAGCCTCTTGGCACTTGTGCTTTGATTCCTGAAGGAATTAATACTGATTGGCCTGGTTTTAGGACAACGGTTTCAAAGTCTTCAGGCACATAGAAGTCAATACCTGCTGATACAGAGGTACCTCTACTTGGTGTTTTTACGTTTCGTAACTTTTGTACTTTCATCGTGAATAGCATTTTGATAGTCATTTAATGAAGCAATGTAAGCAACACAATCTAAGAGGTTGTCCTCTTTGTGATTGTAAGCTTGTCTCGACAACTTCAGTGCGATCATGCAGTTGTACATGTCCACAGCAGTTAAGTCTTTTCTTGATAACAATGATGCAATCTTGGCTGCCTCTTGCATACCTTCTTGCATTGGCCCATATTGACGGGCTTTCTCTTCGGATCTCTTGTAGATGATCTCGTTAGCTTGTTCTAGTATATTCATAACTTTGTTTTATATATAACAAAACCAGAGAAGTCAGATCCTCCAACCTCAACGTCTTTTAGCTTCCAATTTGGTCCTAATTGAGATAGTCTTTTTACAACTATCGTTTTATACAATGCGCTCTTTTGTGGATCTGTTTTAGTCAATAAATTCTGAGGATCTTTATTAGCTGCAAAGAATACAAGTGCTTCTGTTTTTGGATTGTCTTTCACATACTGTAACACTATATCAGTTACTGTTTTAAGTATTTTGATTAGTTCTTTGTATGTCGCCTTTTTATATTGTGATTGTTCTCCTTCTATTGTATATTCTACATTAATGGTATTAGGCCTTTTAGTAGGTATATTTAAAAGCTGGAACTCTCCAAAAGGTATTACAGATAATTCTACAGTTACTTGCCAACCTTGATCTGTAGTAAATGTATTGTTAGAATACGAGTAAGCTTCTACACCTTCTAGATCTCCAACTTCGTTGAGTATATTCAACAAACTAGTTCTCATCTCTAGTAGGCTAAGTTTATTCATATTGGATAAATATAAAACAGATTGGTGAAATGATAAAATCATTCTCCTAAGTACCTAGTGATATCACTCTTATCACCCCACTCTCGTTGAGAGTCTACGTCACTTGGCTTGATTGTTGGCTTAGGCATGTTTCTTGCAACATTCCAGAACCAATCTCCTAAGTTGCCGTAACGTTTCATATAGTCCCAACCTTTTGCGTCATAGGTCTTGATACAATCAAATGGAGTATCGATGTCTGCTTCTTTTAGAAACTCTTTATGGTATGTATAGAATTTAGCTCTACCAAGTTCACCTGGTTGTACATTTCTTGCAACAGCAACTGCGTTAAAGTTTACATGAGGAAGTGCTATCTGTAAAGTTCTTGATAGAACACCTGTAGAAAATACACTCCACATTGTTTCTACACGCTTGTCTTTAAACGCTTCATGAAATATCTTGACTCCTCCTGCTACTACTTGTTCATGCTTAAGACCAAAAGGTAGATATTTTGCGCCTATCTTTTGAGCAAACTCTTTTGCCCAACCGTTAATAGTTGGCATTGCAGGTGTTTTTAAGAAGATAGGTGTTGCTCCATCTTCAATTACACGTAGTTGATGTTCAGATGCTTCTTTAGATGCCGGCATAAACAACACTAACTTCTTGTTATACTTCTTAGCAAGGTAAGTTAATGAATAAGGAGCATAGCCTGTTCTAGGTGCAACATAAACTAATGTGTCTTCTTTGACTTGACTGATCATAAAGTCACCCATCTTAGCTTTAGTCCCGTATTGAAACTCGCCGTCGTCTACAATAGTAAACCCTTCTACTTGTTTTAACTTAAAGTCAAAGTCTGGTGTGTAGTCCTTTGTCATTTCAAGATAGTAGTTTAAGTCTCTACCATCTGACATGTCTAGATTAGACTGATCTATCGCTTTGTTTATAAACATTAATTACTGTTTTTTATCTTGAAGGTCCTTACTCAATTGACTAATAGGTACAGGAGTTCCTACAGGATAAGGAAAGCCTTCTTTAGCAGCAGTGATAGATGTCATTCCTGATTTAACAGGAATTGCTTTGCGAAGTGGAACTGCCGCTTCATTAAGAGGTCCATATACTTTTGCTAATACGATACCTGAAGATGTTGTATCGAAGATAATACCTGGCATTGCAAACATGTTACTCTCACTTGTACTTGCTGAATCAAGGTTTATAACAAATGCACGATTTACAGGCGGTAATAATTCCCACTCATTTGTTGATGGATTAAATTGAGGTATCAATTTTGTTGAATCATAGTACCAAAATAAGGACCATACAGTTTTATCTGTCCCATCAGGTGTTTGGAAGTTTTCGCTTACATTAAATTGTCCATAAGTTCCACTGATTCCTTGCATTGCTAAATTGGAAATAGATGGTCCATCTAGTACAGGACATATTGCGCACCCTTCATCATACTCTTTACCTTGTACAATAATCTTCTTTCCTGTAGGGATTGCTCCTGATGCGCCACAGAAAGCAAAAGATCCTTGGTGAATTTTTACTGCTTTGTCAGATTTAATATCTTCGAGAGTTTCTTCAGTTGATTCATATTCGAACCATCCATCATTAATTCCTTTTTTTATTTCAGAATAGCTTGAGAGTATTCCTAAAATAATAACAATTGTCAATATTGCTTTCCAATTGTCTTTGATTAGTTTTGATAAGTCTTGAAATAGTTTTTTCATGATTTTTATTTTTTATTTTAGTCTTTTAGCGAAGTCATAGTATGTGTCTAGACCCCAGGTCTGTTTCAATATAGAGTTATTGTGCATTCTACGACCATTGTTCTTAATGATGTGATCGTCTGATTGATACTCTTGGAAGTAACGTACAACGTCACATGCTCGACTATCTTCACAATCAATAGGGTTTAGATTATACCTCTTCGACAAGAATTGTAGAACCTCATTGATATATTCAAACTCTTTTACTCTAGAGCTAACCTTAGGAAAGATTGCATTGATACAACGAATAGCATTAGTTCCAGCATACACCCAACCTTTTGGGTTAACATAGTTAGGAAAGTACTCACTTATATCAGCTGCGAATGCAGTTAGTACGAAGTTTTGCCTCTTGAATCCAAGGTCTTTTAAGTAGTCGTTTCCTAGATCAGTTAATTGATAGATGTCGTATCTCTTAGTTTGCACTGCTTCAAACAGATGCCTAACTAATCCTTCAGAGTAGTCTAGAATAAACTTTCTTAAGTGACCACGAGTCTCACCTTCAAATGTGAACTGAGGAAGTAAGTAGCCTTTATTATCTGTGAATGGTGTAATACGATTCCTGAGGTCTTCTTTCCATTCTGGCCATGTATATCTGTTCTTCAATATAGAATCTACAATCCAGAAGTTACCGAAGCCATGCGTCCCTAATATGTCCTTGATATGATCCTTCTTGTATCTTGGTACGTAGTTAATGCCAGATCCACATAGTCTAAACAAGTAGAATAACATGAACCAGTCAAAGTCGTCTTTGATATCGTGATGAGTAAAGTGTTTACCCATTCCTCTTAAGTCTTGCTCTTTATACCATACTGCTTCAGTAAAAGCACAGAATGCAGCGAACCTACGATGAGCTGTGTCATAAATAGGTACATGATAGATTAGATCATCGTTAACGTCTTCGTACAAAACACCTTCGTAAGGTAGGCCTAAGCTACCATGCTGTTGCATTAATAGACTACGCTTGTCGTATTCGTCTAATGCTTCTAACAGCTTTTCGTTGATTATAAATTTCTGCATTATTTTATATATTGATCAGCAAACATGTAATATTTCGGCTTCAAGTGTACAGATTGTTTAGGCTCCATGTACTCAAACATTTTCATACCATCTTGATCAACCCACTCTTCTGGCCATTGTAGTGTATTAAGGTCTGAGTTGTTCATGATTCTATTGGCAATCTCTCTTAAGTGCATACGTTCTGATCTTGTGCCAAAGAAAGGCTTTTTAAGATACAAACCTGTACCAGGTAATTTACGACTTTCGTGCTCAACTGGTAACAAATTAACTAGAGTTGTGTTGTTTAATTTCCTTGCAAACTCTGCATAACGTTTAAATAGTTCATCAGTCGCTGCTTCAGGATTCCTTTGTCTCATCAAGTGAAAACGTAGATCAATGTTACCAAAGTACAAAATGACTTCGTCATACTTATTGTTCCACTCTTCTACTAATGAGTCTGCATCTTTCAAAAAGCCAAACAAAGTTTTACCATCTGTTCTATCTAGACCAAAACCTGGCTTCCATACACTAAGTGAATGTGAATCACCTCTTACTAACTTTCTTTTACTGATGCCGTATTGTCTAGCATAGTCAATACAGTTAATAGCTGTATATGTATGATCTACACCGAACCTCTTATTGAACACATTAAGATCAATAGGTACATTGACTGCAATAACAATCCCTTTATAATTAGCCATAGCTTCAAGCTTTTGTCTATGCTCAGGCTGAGGCCCTCCTATAAAGTTAAATATATTCTCTTGATAGTTTACTCCTTCTAGAATGTAGATACGTTCGTATTCATTCCATGTTGAAGGATCAGGATTAAAATGTAGTTCTCCTGGGTGTTGTGCTTTTAGTATGTTCATCATAACATGATAGTAACCACCTCCATGGTGAGAGGTGGAACTACCAACATTATTGAGCATACCTACTACGGCTGCTTTCATAACTGATTTATTTTTTATTTTACATCATACCCATCATTGGGTCTTGTCCTTTCTCATCCTTGTCTTTCTTCTCAAACACAACTGATTCTGTGGTTAAGATTGTGCCTGCAACAGAAGATGCGTTCTTAAGTGCTGTGATCACTACTTTTGCTGGGTCAATAATACCTGATTCAAACGCGTTAACTGTTTTATGATTCTTAGCATCATATACTTGACCATCACCAGGTACAAGATCCCACCAATTTTCAACACCTGCATTAGACAGGATCTTTTTAAATGGTGCTTGCAAAGCCTTACGAACGATGTCTCTAGCAATAGAAACATTTGCGTTAGCTTCTGGTTTATGATTAAGTGATACTCGATAAAGAGTGGCCCCACCACCAGGAACAATACCATCAGCTAAAGCTGCTTTAGTTGCGAATAATGCATCTTCTACACGATCTTTTTTCTCTTTGATCTCGATATCACTATTACCACCTACAGAGATAATAGCAACGCCTCCTACCAACTTACCAAGACGCTCTTGCAACTTCTCTTTCTCATAGAATGAAGTAGCTTGATCAATCTGATCTTTGATCTCCATAGCACGATTAGCAATTGCTTTTTCGTCCCCTTTACCATCAATGATAGTAGTCTCTTCTTTAGATACAGTAATAAGTCGAGTTGTACCTAAGAACTGTGATAGTTGTTGTGTAGTTAGTTTGTCTAACTTAAGACCTTTGTCTTTAGAGATCACTTGGCCACCAGTCAAGATAGCAATGTCTTCTAGAATCAAAGTCTTGCGCTCACCAAAGTCTGGTGCTTTTACTGCACATACTTGTACAATACCACGCATCTTGTTTACAATCAATGTTGCTAAAGCTTCGTCTCCAATATCTTCAGCAATGATCAACAACGGCTTATTCTCAGAGTTTGCTTTAGTCAATACTTGCAACAACTCTTGTGCAGTTGAAATGCGACCATCGTAAAGTAGGATATATGGATTGTCAAGCACAGCTTGCATTGTCGTGTTATTAGTTACAAAATAAGGTGATTTGTAACCACGATCAAACTGCATACCTTCTACAACTTCAAGAGTAGTCTCACCTGACTTAGACTCTTCAATTGTAACAATACCATCACGGCCTACTTTATCGATAGCTTCCGCAATCAAGTTACCAACCTCCGAATCGTTGTTACCTGATATAGTTGCGACTTGTTTAATTTGTTCTTCTGATGATACATCTGTCGCTAGTTCTTTAATCTCATCAACAATCTGATTAACAATATTATCGATCTCATTCTTGATCTCAACAGCGTTTACACCTTGACGAATCTCTTTTAGACCTTGCTTAACAAGCTCAGTTGCAATCAAAGTAGATGTAGTTGTACCATCACCTGCTTCATTTGCACTCTTGATACTAACTTGCTTAACAAGTTGAGCTCCTAGATCTTCGATGTCGTCTTCTAATTTATGAAAGGCTTTAGCAACAGTTACACCATCTTTTGTAACCTTTACTTCACCATTTTGCTCACGAATCAAAACAGTACGACCACCTGGTCCTAATGTAGATGAAACTGATTGATTCAACTTTTCTATACCTTGTAATAGCTTTTCTTTAAGCTCTGTTCCAAAAACGTTTTTTGTTGTGCTCATTGTTGTTTTGTTTATGATACGATTGCAAATATATCTGTCTCTTTACAAATGAAATAGTCTTGACCATCTAGAACGATTCTTTGTGAACCTAGTTTAGGGATCAAGACAATATTTCCTTCAACTAACTTAGACTCTACATGAGTGTCTGTGTTGAAGTTATAGGTTAAAGATGTGGAAACTACCTCTCCCATTTCAGGCCTTTCTTTACCAAGGTCTGGGATAATGATGTTACCAAATGTCTCTTCTTGTGTTTCGATTGGCTTTAGTATAACGTAGCCGTTTAAAGGGGTTAATTTATTCATAAGATTAATTTACAACTTCTAATTCAATTATTTTATTACAAAAATAGAGTGAGCCTTCTTTTTTAAAGACTGCGTCCACTCCTAACCATTCTTTGAGTAACATAGCATCCTTAACTCTTTCTTCAGAGTAAGTCCTTTTTACTTCAAACAGGTCTTCGTTTACTTTAATGAAATTTATACAGCGTTGAAACATAACTTAATACTTGGTAGGCCGTTTACCCTTATTTTAGTTCAATTCTCTTGATAGCTTTTCCTTCTGCTACAGGAATAGTTAAGGTAAGAAGCCCTTTGTCTAAAGCAGCTTCTAACTTGTTTAGATCAAACTTAGAAGATATTTTCCAAGTCAGATCAAAACCAGACCTTTTGATGCCTCTGTAGATAGCAGCTTCTTGATCAACTGGTTTTACCTTTTCGTATTTGATACGGAGTTGATCACCTTCAACTAGAATGTCAAGGTCTTTTTTGTCAAGGCCTACTGCGGCAATTTCAAATCGAATGCCGGCTTCTGTTTCGTAAATGTCTACTGGGTGTGTTACTTTCTGCGTAATCGCAGCGAAATGGGATTGTGACTCTAACAAGTCTCTCCAGAGCAGGTCAAATGGATCCAGCTCAAATGGTTTAAATATACTCATCGTTTTTAGTTTGTGTTGCCTTACGGTCAACGGTTAAAAAATTAATTGTTCAAAACTAAGGCCTACCAAGTACCTTTCTTAATAAATATACAAAACTAGAAAATAGTGGAAAAATTAATATATCTAGTATAATAAAAACCCTCAATTAAGAGGGCGTCTACTTTTATTTTTTTATCATAAGATTATTCGGCCCTTGTTTTTTAAAGGTCTGAAAACCAAATTTATTATAAAAATCAGTAAGATCTTTTAAATTAAGACCTTCACTTCCCATAGGACTAGCATTTAAATATATGGGAGTCCAACCTAATTGCTCTGCTTTATCTATAGCTTTTTGTGTAAGAATTTTAGCGTATCCTTGACCTTGATAGTTTTTATTTATTTTTAAATGTTCTATTTTACCTATAGGATCTCCTTCTAAAACTTCTAAATTTTTTATTTCATCATCTGATAAATCATCTAAAAATTCATATTCAGGATATGTCATACTAAGCACAATAAATCCTATATTTGGAATAGATATTTTTATTCTATCTTCTTCTTTTTCAGTTTTTATTTTTATGCTCTCTATTAAAAGATCAACTAGTTTAATCATAATAATAAATATTATCTAATGTCCGTCGCGCAAATTGGAAGCTAGTGCTGGAGGTGCTTTTAAGTCAATACTTAGCTTGGTTGTGTTCTCCATTAAATCCTGGACGATCCTGGCCGCTTCTTCTGCTTTTGCATGATCTACTTCAATTACCAACTGGTCATGGATTTGAGCACATACCCAACCTCTGATGCCGATCTCTTGGAACTTACGGTTGATAGCCAAAGCTGCACGGTTTACAATTGAAGCAGCTAGACCTTGAATCTGGACGTTACAACTATTGTTGAGTCCATTGATGTAGTCACGGCTTAGGTTCTTGATGTTGTCTACACCATACTGCCTTTCCATCTGCTTCTTGATGTTCCAATCAAGTAGATCATCACCTATCTTGTCGTAGATAGCTTTTACTTTTGGTAAGTGGCGAATACGACCGACTTGTGTTTTAACATAGCCTTGCTCTTTAGCCTGCTTCTTAGATCTTTCCATCCACTTCTTGAGTTCAGGGAACCCGTTCAAATAACCATCAACAAGCTTCTTTGCATCTTTTGTAGCAATTCCTAAGTTCATGCCTAGAGCGTAAGCACCCATGCCATAAGGTATACCTAGAGCATAAGCCTTCGCTTTATTTCTTAGTTTAGGCTCAAGCTTACGTAAGAAGTTAGGTGCTTTTTTATCTGGTGAATATTGACTAAGACCTTCTGTCTTGATTGCAATCGTAGAATAGAAGTCCCAGTTGTTACGAAAGATGTCTTTAAGGCCTTCATCACCTGATACGTGAGCAAATGTATGTGGCTCAAGTGATTCATAGTCACAGTCAACAAATATGTTATGCTCTTCTGGAATAAAGAATGCTCGAATTAAGTTGTTGTACTCAATAACAATAGGTTCATCATCACCTTCTTCTTTAGGTCTAGGAAGCTGTTGAGCATCTGAACCATAACGGCCAGATACTGTGCCATGTTGTTTGTAATAAAAGTAGTATCGACCATCTTCTTGATTGTCAAGAAAGCGGTCCATATATGTTGATTTGATCTTAAGTAGTCGGTTATAGATACGTAAGTGTCTAGCCCATTCATATTTGCCTGCAATAGACTGCACAGTATCATCGTCAAATTGAGGCTTACCTGTTTTAGTCTTAGATAAAGGCTTAATGCCTAGAACACCGAAAGCAATCTCACCTAGTTGATCTTTTGATTGAATGTTAAAGAACTGCCCATCATTATCTTCTTTCCAAAGTCTAAGACTAATCTTAGTCACCACCTCTTTATCAAGCACAGCATCATCACCATGTAGCAAGAAGTGTTTAACCGGTGATTCAGGAAGCCTGATCAATGCTGAATTAGTTAAACTATACTTGCCTGTTTTAGCAGACGTTTCAAGGTCTAGATTGGCTTCACGACAAAGTTCTTGAGCAAAAGTACCTTTGTTATTGGCTGGATATGCATCTAGTGCTTTCATAATAACCCAAGCACGAACAGATTGATTTTGTAACAACTCTTTTGTAACAAGATCAGAATATCTTTGTAGCTCTTCTGTGATTTTAGCACGACTAGATTTTATAAGATCAAGATCGATCTTCATACCAACCATTTCCATAGGAATAGTTACCTCTTTATACACAGGCATAACTTCGTCTTCAAAGAAGAACTTCTCAAGGCCTTCTTCTCTAAGTGTATTCATGAAGTGGTGATATATCCTAAGAGTTAAGTCAGTATCTGCTGATGCGTATTCTGATAGCAACTCGAGGTCTGCTTTCCAGATTTCATAGTTTTCACGCGTGATTGATCCACCATTGTTTTTGATAGACTCTTTCATCTTCAACTGCTCTTCATTTGCAGCTTGTTCAACGTCTAGGCCAATTTCTTTTTGTATAGACTTAGCAATGTCTTTAAGACCAAACGATGAGCCTGCCATAAAGCCTGCGCCTTCTTCACGAACAGTGTGAACTAATAGTAGTGTATCAACATGAAGACTAGACAACAAATCTACGTCGTAAAAGCACTTAACGAATCTACAGTCGAATGATGCGTTGTGCATCACTAACTTCTTACCAATTAATAGTGAAATAGTTTTCTTTGCAAGGTCATGACAAAGCTTATCATCGATATAAGCGTCTTGCAGCTCGTTGTCCTTGAATATCATAGTAGGCATGTAGTAGCCTTTGCCAACTTCTCCTGATACTGAGAAGCCTATGATCTTACCTTTACGAGGGTTTAGGCTGTTTGTTTCTGTGTCAAACGCAATTAGGTCGTGCTGCTTAATGTGTTCAACCATCTGTTTTAGTGTATCGATGGTTTGAACTGTAACATAACTTTTATTCATAAACTTGATTAGTCTTTTTTATCTTCAGTCTTATAAGGAAATAGTTCGTTTAATTTTTCACGGCGTTTATTACAACCGCAGTCTTCTTTACCCATAGCCTTTGCAACTTTCTCTGCTACAATATCTAAACCTGTTGCATGAGTAATTTTGGCTACAGTATCACCTAGTCCTTTTGACTCTTCATTGTTTGTCTTGTTTTTCATCGATCTTCTTTTCTAGTTTTTGTATAGTATTACCAGCTGATATAGCAATAATATGAATTTGGTTCCAAAGATCTTGTATCTCTTTTTTGAGTGCGTCTACTTTTCTCATCTGCCATACTTGGATTAAAAGAAGTAAAACCGTCACTCCAAGGTAAAGGTACTCTCTAGTAATAGTAAACGTCATATAATTAATTTAAATAAATATAACAAATTATCACGACCTTTTGTCTTTTATGTTTATAGTGCCTTTCTTATATTTAGGATCATAAGGACAATGGCGGCAACCATTACCACAACACTGGCCTCGTTCTAAGTGGAATTGTTCTGTAAAAACCACTCGTTCACCTTCTAAATAGTAGTGTACGTTTTGTATGTACTGTTTTTTACTTTTTGCCTTTGCCATAACGATTTAAATGCCTTTTAGAATACTTGCATTGCAAAATGTGTTGTAGCAGCAGTAGTTGAAGGATATATCTGTTTAGATGTATCTATTGGAAATACTGAGTTAGTTAGTATGGCCAGGTCCATGTTAGCAGCTGTTCCTAATAAAGTAATATCATATTGCCCGGCTGTTAATATAGTTGTTGTATTATTAACAGGTCTTACGTCATAAGTATCGTATTGTGATGTATTATTAGCTCTTTGTGCTACTACAGATGGTATATTAACTGTTGACTTAGTATTGAAACTTTTACTAGCAGCGCCTCCATCAATAGTTCCACCACTTCCTCCGACTACGGATAGTGTACCTGTTACAGCATACCCTACTATTGAAGACCAGTTGCTAGGAGGGATCCTTATGAACTTGAACCCGGTTATAGTTATTGTTGATGTTACAACAAGTCTTCTAGCTGCTGAAATGTTAGTTCTAATTAGTGTAGTTGTAGTTGCCTGTCTTACACCGTTTATAATGTATTGCTCAAAGTTAGAATAAAATTCTGTTGGTGTTGGAGCAGGAGCTACTGATCCTGATGCACTCAGACTAAAATACCCTGAGTTATACTGATTTCTTAATTCAATATAACCGCTATTGTTTGTATTTGACAGTGTTATAGGCATCTAAAAATAAATATCCTTAGTCCTACTTAACTGGGCAGAATCCTCCTTCACATTCAGCTAGCTCCATTTCAGATTCTTTTACTTCAACAGAGGTAATTGGCTTAACATTCTTAGTCATCTCTAGATATTGCTCTTCTGTAATGGTCTCATAAGGAGCTTGATCGAAGCCGTGACCGTGGTATAACAAGAACGATACTGTCTTCATTTCATGGCGGAAGTGCTCTTTCAAGTACTTCTTGATGTCTTCGATGTCTTCTTTCTTGTAATATACGGTACAGCTTACAGAGTTATCTGACCATTCAGCTTGCATACGGCGAACCATATCCATCTGCGTCTTCCAGTCATAATCTGCGGCAACAGGTGTAGTTGCAGGCAGTTTACAAGGAAATGATATTACCATTGTAGACTTGTCTTCTGAACCATCAAACTTTCTTTGGTATTCGATGTGATAGCCGTGTTGACGACATACTTCAACTAGTGGAGACTGTGAAGAGATTCTTACACGACGAATGTAGTAAGGACCTGCTGGATTAGGATGCACTCCTGGAGTTACACCTGCTAACAAGCTGAGTGTACCGGATGGTTTAACTGTAGTTAGTTTAACACTAGTTGGAAACTTGTGCTTAGCAGAATATTCTTTATCATATTCACGAAGCCATACATAAGCATCTTTCAACCAGCTACGCTGCTCTTCTGTGGCTTGAAGAATCCCTGTCATACCAATTCCCATTCTCATGTTCTTGTTAACAATAGTCTCAGTCTCTTTCAAAGAACAATGAAGAGCTAGAGAGTGCTTGTTCATGCGGTATGCAAATGTGATAGCTTCTTTTAGCTCATCGTAAGAATCGATGTTAGGTAGATATACTTCAGCTAAACAACATGTTTCAAAGTTAGCAAGTGATTGCTCAGCACAAGGATTGAAGCCTTCTACTTCTGGGTCTGGATATTGTGTTTCACCTGTACGACCAACTGCTTTAGATAGCTCTAGGTTGATAAGACCGTAAGGTTCACCTTGGTTATAAGTCTCCCAGAACTCAGGAAGTAGATCGTCTGTATTCTCTGGTGCTACAATTGAGTTATTACTCATAGCTCTCCAGTTAGGAATAGAACCAAGATCCCAACGCTTGGCTTTCAAATACTCGATATCATCATAATCACCAATAGAGATCTGTGCAGAACGACGAACGTTTCCTGCTACTACCACCATACCAATAATGTTCATGATATCTAGACAGTCAATTGGTCTTAACTTCTTGTTAGCACGACCATTCAATATCTTGTTGATCTCAGCAATACCCCAACACAAATCTTCTGGGCCAGACGCTGTACCACCAAATCCTTTGATAGGAGCACCTTTCGATCTGATCAACATTGTAGAATAAGAAAAGCTTTCTCCAGAATAGAAATGAGCTTTCAATACTTTACCTAGAAGTTTAACCCAACCTTCACGAGTATCTGGTACAATGAAGTCAGCGTCTTTAACATCTTTACGTTCAATCTTAACTTTGCCTTTTAGTTTAGGTAGTTGATAAACGTTATGCTTTTGAATATTGTAGCCAACACCAGAACCTAGCATCAACATTTCAAAGGCCCATGTGAATGGTCTAATAGGATTGTTAACTGTAACGAATGCGCAGTTTTGAAGTGATGGTAGACCTAGCTTCTCTACAGTCTTTGTACCAAGCTGCCACATAAAGCGACCTGCTGTAGAGAACTTCAAGTTAAGCCTCATCTCAGCGTACCTCTTTTTCTCTTCTTCAGTAAAGCCAACTTTTAACTGCTTGTCTGAAGCGTCTAGTTCACGTTGTACAACTTGCCAAAACTCTTCTGTTTTAGAATTAGGATCATCCTCTTTTAGTCTTCTAGCATAAGTTCTTTTGAATGTAATGTAGCCAATTTCGCCCCAAGGGATAAGAATGTCCTTTGATTCCATTTTAGTTTTAGTTTTTAAAATAGTTTATATAATAAAGTGGCCTCTAAGAGACCGGTAAGCCTTCTAGTCGACAATATAACCTGTTTCTTAATCTTAAGTGATAAATGGTTCGATTAAGAACCTGGTAGGATAGCTCCTTTAGAGCTATTTTGAGACAAAACAGAATTACCTGTCTTCTGAATCTGATTGATCCTAGAGGTAGTTAATCTATCAAACTGATTATTTGAAGTAGTATTAAGTTGGGCAATCTTATCGTTATATCTTACAGGAGTAGCTTTAATACGGAAGTTATCTCCTTTGGTTGCCTTTTTAAGTAGATCAATCAAGAAATTCATAGGTGTCTGTTTTTCTCTAATAAATATCGGCTTTAGATATTCAGCTCAAAAAATTTCGAAGCCAGATATGCCTTCTCATCACGATCTAGACTGGAGCTATATCCTTTGTTAGATCCAGATATAGGAGTCGAGGTTTCTATGTTCAATTCGTCATCGTCTAGACTGTCAGGGTTGATCTCAATTGATCCGTTGTTGGTACTGATCTTGGCAGCATACGTCATACCATCCATACCATAACGGTTTTTCATAATATGAATACGGCCTGTACCATTTACCTTGTCTTGTCTCTTTCTAGATAATGACATAGCAAAGTCTGCGATCATCATCTTGTTGTAAGATCCTGCTGCCTTGTCACCTTCGATTACATCGTCTTTGGCACCTGCACGATTAACCTGTGATACAGTCCAAATTGGCACTTTCAACTCTCTTGCCATACCTTTGGTAGCAGTGTACACATCATCGATTGCATCTTTAGGATCAATTGACTTAGTCTTACTCTTCAATAGATCAACATAGTCTATAATAACCAGATCAGGAGGGTATCCTAGATCACGACACTTTTGGATATGTGACTCAATGGTATGTGTAGTAGCTTTTCCCATAGGAAACTCTTTAATGATCAACTTACCTTTTACCTTAGATACAGCTTCTTCAATAGCAGCTCTATGTTTATGCACAGCTTGTACATCGATTCCGGTAAACAATGAATCATATCTTTTACCTACATAGTACTCGGACAACTCTAGTGTGTAGTGACAAACAGTATAACCACGTTGTACTGCCATGGCACCCATATTAACTAGCATCCATGATTTACCACCGCCAGGATTTCCGAATATGATACCTAGGTCACCTGAACCAAGCCCTCCCATTAGCAGTTCATTCACGTGTGGCCACGCTGTAGGAATAGCTGCTCGTTCTTCTTCACGATATCTGGTCTCGATGTCTTTCTCGTATTCGTGGCCTATTGATTTGTCTTGACCTGCTTTTAACGCAGCGTCCATCATATACTTAATATCGTCGTACTGACCTTTCTCTAAAAGGCCTACTGAATTCAAGATAGCTTTCTTGATTTGTTGATTCTTACAGAAACTACTGAACTCTTGCTCTACATACTCGCGATCTTCATTAGAAGCCTTCAACGCTTCTTTTAACTGCTCGACTACTGATACTTTCAATACCTCATTCTCAATCTTTCTAACTTCAACTTGTAGTGCATCTACAGACTGCGTTGTATGATACTTGTAGTAGTAACGTAGTATCTCACCAACAATCCATTTATGTGCAGGATTGTCAAACATTTCGGTATCTAAGATATCGTTAATGTTTTGTAGAAACTCTTTGTGCTTAAGTAAGCTTGATAAAACCTTGATTTGAAAACCAATACCGTACTGCTGTAACTGATTTAAGTTCGACATAACTATTTATACTTTTGTAAATTGTGAAAATGATTGAATAACCATGTTTGTACATTTTGGATTGAGTTGCCTAACTCATCCTCATGATACAATGTAAGAAATTTCTGTGAATCGTAACCTTTATTTGGATTGAGTAGAACACTTTTTACTTCCTCTTCTGCTTCTTCTGGAATGTTAGGCCTTTTTAGATCCATTAGCCTTTGATTGATCCTAAGTTGAAACTCAAAGTTCTTGATCGACTGTAGTATCTTCTTCTTGTCATCACACTTTGCTAGAACATCATCTAGAGTTACTAGATCGTCTTTAGCCAACTCAGGAAACTCTTTCAACATTGTCTTAGATCCAAGCCCTTTTACTCCAGGTATATTATCTCCAGAATCACCTAATAGTATCTTTTGCGTCAAGAAGTTATTAGGGCTAACACCATACTCTGAAAGTACTAGATCATGGTCATAGAACTTCTTCTTTGTAGGCGAGTAGATAGTAACTTTATCAGACACTAGTTGTAGATAGTCACGATCACTTGACATGATTGTAACTTCACCAGGAAGCCTTTGACTAATATAACCAATAACATCATCGGCTTCTATCTTGTCGATAGAGATAAGATCTACTGGTAGTGTCTTCAAATAGAAGATTAGTCTTACTAATTGTTCAGTAATAGAGTCAGACTCTTCTTGCTGTGATTCAAATGAATCCCAAGTAGTAACTCTACTAAGTCCACGGTTACCTTTATAATCTGGGTAAATATATCTTTTGTTCGTTGATGAACCTTGGCCATCAAACACTATAATCACTCTAGTTGGTCTAACTAATTTAATAACGTAGCCTAACGATCTAAGAAAACCGGTTAAACCTCCAATATGTGATAGGTCTTTGTTAACCCAACCAATAGCAGCGAATGCTCTCAAGAAGGTGTTTAGTCCGTCTATTAATAGCACTCGGCTGTCTACTGAGTCTAGGGTTTTCTCCTCTTTTAAAGAGTCGAATATTTTTTTGTATTCTGGGTTCATTAGTCTGCTGTGTCAAATATATCTGGTGATAAGGCTGTTTCTTCTTCAACTACATCGAAAGACGTTGATCCAAGGACTTTCATCCATTGATCAGAGTACTCTTTCTTATAGTTATCAAGCTCCTTCTTATCATCATTGATAAATCCGTGCACAGTCATAATGACTTTATTAACAGCTGTAACACCAGTTACGTGATTCTTATCACAGCTAATTCTAGTTCTCTTAGCGAACTCTACTTCTTTACCATTTTTAGTAGCCTTGATCTTGTTTGTACCTGCTCTTGCAATGTTACCAAATGTGATAACTAAAGATGAGTCAAAGTACATGGTGTTACCACCTTTGTTATTGAGTGTAGGCTGACCCATTGGTGAATCAGGCTTTGCTACCCACACCTTATTAACTGCTACTAATGTATTGGTATATGGTTGAGATGCTTTACGTGATAATACAATACGCTGGTTAATGAAGTTACCAAACTGTTGTGACATGGCACCTGCATTCCATTCGTTATTGTTTGTGCTTTTCTCAATCGACATTCTACAAGGAATTGATCCAACTGAATCCCAGAAGAAGCAGATGTTGTAAGGAAGTGTTCCTCTCTTTTGCTCATCTAAAATATCAGCGATAAACCCTGCTACGTCTTCAATACACTCAAGCCTTTCACGATCGATATATAAGAAGAAGCCTTTGTAGTCTACAACTTCTCCAGTTGCAGGGTCTGCTATCTCTTCAAATTGAAAGCCCATCTCACGAGCGTGATTCCAATCCCACTTCATCTCTGTGATAATAAACACAGGTAGTATTCCTAACTTTTGCGCACTAACAGCTGCTTCAAGTAGCGCAGTTGTTTTACCAGTATCAGAGTGTCCTCTTAAAAGTGTAATGTGACCAACAGGAATACCAGGAATTTGAAGTGTATCTTGAAAGGCTTGTGATAATGGTATCCAACTTTGTTCTTTGAAAACAACACCTGCAGATAAGTTCTTGCCTTTCTTAAACTTCTCTAGATCAGCTGTTCCTTTGATTGCACTAGATATAGTGCTAGTAAGCGATTCTTTTGCTTTTGCCATACAAAACTATTGAGTTAAAAAACCCTGGCTTTTATTGCCAGGGCTTTGTTATTAAATATCGAACAAATCATCAATTGCCGAATCTACACTTGGCTTAGTTGTACTAAGAGTGTACTGACTGTTTGCTGGTTTTTCCCATGGCAAATCAGATGCTGGCTTAGATTCTACAGTGTCAGCAGATTCTTTCAACTCTTCTTCAGGGTTCAAATGCTTAAGTAAAGCGTCTTTCATATCTTCATAGCTATATCTTTTGAATTGAGCTAGAGGATCTGGTTGGTTTTCAAGCCATAGTTTTACTTTGTTAGCATCTTCTGATAAAGGAGTTGCTTTTGTTCTTACACGCACAGTCGATGTGTTGTACATCAAGCCTGTTGTTTCTTTACCAGCTGTTTCAACTGTAATGTCACGGCCAGTAATAGGATCTGTGTAATCTCCTACATCCTCATCTTCAGCGATAGAAAGTAAGTCCATGTAGACTTGCTTACCAAACTCCCAAAGACGAACTCCTTTGTCTTCTTCACCACGTACAATTACAGGTGCAAAGACACGCATTTTTGGTTCAAGCTTCTTAGCTAATTGCCAATTGTCTTTTTCGCTAGACTTACGAAGTCCTTGTGCAAACTCAACAATAGGGTCTTTTTCACCAAAGTTAGTTAATGCCATCATAGAACGGTTGTTGATGCCATAGTGCATGTAAACCTCTTTGAATGGATTTTGTTTGTTAAACACAGAAGGTACGATACGCACCGAATGTTTACCCACGGCTGGCCTCCAAATGGTTTGGCTCAGATCTTTCTTTTGTCCTCCACGTGGATTCTGTAGAGCCGACAATCTTGATTTGATGACTGATATGTCCATATATAACTGTTTTGGTAAATGTAATGATTGTTCTAGAACGGAAAAAATCGTTCTATTAAGTGAGATAAAAAAACCCTTGTAATTAAGGGCTTTTCATTTATTTTGTTTTAGAATCCAATGCTTACAAGATCTAGATCTGTTTCTATCCAACGAATTTTAAGCACTAGTAATTTTTTTAACTTCTCTGAAGTAAGACGGGTATCTGGTGTGTCTATATCTACAACCACTCCACGGATACCATCAAATATTTGAGCGTGTTTGCCACCAATTATTTTTTCAAATGCTAAAACTTGCTTTTGTTGAACCGGAGTTAAGTTTTCAAGACTTGTTCTACGGGATTCATTTAATATGCCAGCAGTTTTTTGTAGCTTTTGTACCTCTGTTATATGCTTTTTCATGCTAATAAATATTAGACTGCAACGATCTTATGGATAGTAGTGTTTAACTTTTTTAGGTCGTCACCTTGAGTCAACAAGATAGAATTCTTATAGTCGTTCCAGTTGATCATGAACGATGTATCTAGTACGCCATTATTTAGCTTCTTGATCAAAGTGTTCAAGGCGTTAATGGTATAAAGAGTGTTTGACTCTTTCTTTCTATGGAGTAGGATAGTATTAGGAAGGATCTTAGTCTGGCCACCTTGAAGTTCAATATTGTAGGTGCACATGTATTCCTCAGACTCTGGAGAAGCCAAAACGAATATCTTTTTATATAAAATAGTGTACTCTCTGTTTATCTCCCTAAGGGTATCGTCCAAACCATCTTTGGAAGAGAAAGTACAAAACAACTTGTTCATAAGCGATTCTGCTGTAATTTCAATTATTTTGTGTTCTTGCATAACTTTTATTAATTAATTATAAATATTGAATATAGTACTAGAAAGCATAGTTGGTTCCGTATTTGTGTTTTACAATCATGTCGTTCTTTTCTAACACTTCTTTTATCTTTTTTAGTAGTGTTTTTCCATCTTGCTGGCTGAAGTCAAACAAGAAAGAATCATAGGTGATCAAGATTAACTTACTCTTCTTCTTACTTAGAAGTTTGTTTATCTCCAAGATCTTGTCAATGTTCTCTTTGGTCTCTAGATTCTGGACAATGTAGTTGAACAATTTTAGCTTGTTCATGCCAGGCAGCTTCTTCAAGATACGGCCAGTAGGTAGGACAGCTGCTTTGTGAGCATTGTACTTCTTCCATTCTTGATCAATAAACTCACTCAGATGTTTAAAGAAGTCAATATGTTTGTATTGGGCTTCAATACCACCATACAGTTGCCTAAACGTAATGGTCTTTGATTCTTTATACTGCTCATCAGTTAGCTCGTCCTGGTTGAAATATGCGCGTCCTAGATACACGTGCATAGATTCTTTTGGAGGCTCAAAGCCAATCAACCTAGATATTAGTCTTAGGTGATACGCATCGAAGTCAAACTCTACTAGAAAGTCATTCTTTGGAACAAAGCACTGTCTAAAGTCTTGGTCTTTAGGAATGGCTAGAAAGTTAATCCCATTGAATGAGTTAGTAGGCCTAGCTGTCAAATTGTACAGGTTATAGTAAGAATAGATAGTATCACCTAACAAACTATATTCTGGGTGTTGGAATTGGAACTTCTTATTAAAGCAGCTTAGATCAACTTTGATACCTGACTCTTCTACACCTTTATAAGCCTCAGTCAGTCTTTCTTGAAGTTCAATGTCCATCTCAAGATGGAAGTAGTCTCTAACCAACTTATACAAGCACTCACACTTTTCATAGTGTTTAGCGATTGGTATGATCTCATTTAGTGTAGGTAGCACAGGGTACTTTATATAAAAGTCTTTATGTACCACTGTGTCACAATTAAAAGAACTGTACTCGTTGTTTTTATCTAGACAGATAAACTGTACATCGATTGAGTTAGGTAGATCTAAGAAGTACGAGTGAAACTTCTTGTCAAGTAGATAGATCTTAGTGTGCTTCTTTAGAAAGTCTTCTACTAACTTTAACTCTAGAGAAAAGCCTTCTGAGTGATTAATAACAAACACATAGCCTTTCTTACCATTATGATAATATACTAAACTGGCTCTTGAAAGTTTAGGGTGATAATAATCGTTAGAAGTGACTATCTGTATAAACGCCTCGTCTGAAAGTTCTAGACGCTGTAATTGTTCTTTATCTTCAATGATGAAATACATAACCTGTTATTAGTAACAATAATATACTATTGTAGCGATAGTAAAAAAACTATCTACATAGTAGGTCTAGCAAATTTTGCGTAGTCACCACCAATGAAGTCAAGGATGCCTAAGAAAGTTCTATTAGCTGATTCGGTTAATCGTTGATTTGTTTCAATGATACCTGGTATAACGTTGTATTGAGATTCACGTTTACTATTCAAAGGTCCTGTCAACTTCCAAAGTATAGTTGTAGTTTGATAAATAGTAATGTCGTAGTCAGCAGTACCATTCACAATTGAGTTATACTC